>Ga0307987_1000047_pt1 | contig 69998 bp, 59 predicted proteins | sample EllFjometagen181_FD_203157 | JGI IMG/M metagenome (GOLD analysis project Ga0307987, IMG submission 203157) | Marine microbial communities from Ellis Fjord, Antarctic Ocean - #181 | ecosystem: Environmental > Aquatic > Marine > Unclassified | place: Southern Ocean | collected 2014-10-08 | reverse complement strand
TAATGAGCTGATTTTATGAGATTTTTAAATTTTTCTGTGCAGACAATTGCTGCCATGGGGTTTTATTTGAAAAGTGCATTTATCTCTGAAACGACTTCATCTCCTAGGGGGTTTGTCATCTGTGCAAGCTCGAGTGTGTATGCTCCCATGGTTTTATAAAGATCTAAAAAATGAGGGGATTTTTGTTGTATATCCCTTAGATGGTCACGGATAATCGAAACATCTCCCCGGGACACCGGTCCAGTCAGCGCTTTGCTGGTTCCCCGGGTTTTAATGTTATTTAATGTGCCTTGGATTAAAGGCGATAGAATATCATAAGCCTCATTTTCAGAAAGATTGGCTTGTCGCAACAGTTCAATGGCGAAATTCTCCAGGGTTACAAGGTAGTTGGATGCCACCACGGCAGCTGCGTGGTACAGGGTCTTGGCCGTTGTGGGAATGGAGAAGGAATTTGCACCAAGGGAATTGATTATTTTTTTTCCCATGACCACGGCACTTTCTTCCCCCTCAACAGATACGTTGATGTCTGTAAAAGGTGATGGCTGAATGGGGGTATGGGGAGTAAAACTCTGGAGTGGGTGGAGGGAGCCTGTGATGCCACCGCAATCGGCGGCGGACGCTAGCCGGCTTGATGAGAGGGCACCACTGCAGTGATAAAGATACCTTCCCTCCAGATATTTTCCATTTTGCCAGGAAGACAGTTCATTGCAGACACGTTCAATGCTGTGATCCGGGGTGGTTATAAATATGATATCTCCTGCCATGGCAGCATTGACAGGGTTTTCATATATCTTACCTTGCTTTGCTGCCAGCGCGGCTTTTTCAGCCGAAGTTGACGTTCTGCTGGCAAGGCCTGCAATGCTGAATTTTTTTTTATCAAGAAATACAGCAAGGGCTGTGCCAGTGCGACCACAGCCGATGATGGAGACACGATTTTTCATAGACCCCTCTTATTGTTTATGTGCCATTTAAAGTGGTGGTTTGATTGTATGCAGAATTTTTTTGAAACAATTAATGGGTTTAGGCTATCCCCCCGTCTTTATTTGTATTGAATCAAATTCATGAGCAAAAGTCAATAGTTTTGAAACGAATTTTATGGAGTTCGAAAAGAAATAAGATTGATAATATATAAAAATTCAAGTGTTTAAATCTATAAGTATTTTAATTATAATAAAATGTGTTGACATGTTGCCGGTGTGTTGATAATGATTTGCTTGAATATAGTTCATAAATATCATTGATAAGGTTTGGCAAAATATGACTTTGATCTTTGATTTTGCTAATTTGTACTGTGTTTGTTTATTTGCTTAATAACTGTGTGAGTTTAATATATGTTTACGTTTGGTGATCCTTTGGGTGTTTCAGGTGCGTTTTATATGTTTTAGCGATATTGATTCTACAATGATGTTGTTATGGGTAGTAGATGATAAATGTGCATGAATTTAACTCACGAATTTTAAAAAGCCTTTTTAAGAATGTGTGAAGTCTGAAAGTGAAGATCCCTGAAAAAAATGAATTAAGGAGATGGCACTATGGCACAATGGCTTGAAAATGTTGAACCCCTGACATTAAAAGGGCAGATTGCGGTTCCATATACATGGTGGGTTGGTGACACGGGAAGTCGGTTTCTCAATGCTGTTCGCCATGAGGAAAAAATATGGGGGACACGTTGCGAAACATGTGATGCTGTTTTTGTCCCACCCAAAAAAAACTGTGGCAGATGTTTTTCAAGTCTGGATCAATGGGTTGAAGTCGGGACAGAGGGTATGGTCACGGCATACACCATCGTTCGATTTGATCATCCCATGCACCCGGTGAAAGGCCCCTTTGCCTATGCTTTGATTCAACTTGACGGTGCGGATGTGGGGTTGCTTCACCTGATTACGGAAGATTTGGATAAGTTGACCAACGGTGTGAGGGTCAAAGCGCGATTTAAAGAAAAATCTCAACGGACAGGTCATATTCTGGATATCGAGAATTTTCAAATCATTTAACCCTGCAATGGAGAATCGGAATGGATAATATTGCCATCGTTGGTATTGCACAAACCAAATACGAACGAAGAAAAAAGGATAAAACCTACCTTGATCTGGTCTATGAAATGACCACCGCAGCCCTGGATGATGCCGGGTTGACCATCAACGATATTGACAGTGTGGTGACGGTCTCCAATGATTTCTTAGATGGTCGTACCATATCAGGTATGGCAGTGGGAGATGCCGCCGGTGCCTATGATAAAAATATTTCCACCATTGAAGGGGATGGCACCTTTGGGGCATTTTATGGTGCCATGCGAGTCCTGGGGGGTGCGGGAACCACACTTGTGGTGGCCCATTCCAAGGGAAGCGAAGGGGATATTAAAACCGTAACCAACGCTATGTTTGATCCCATTTACCAGCGGCAGCTGGGGATAGAAGCCGTTACGTCATCTGCCATCCAAGCCAATGCATACATGCATAAATATGGCATCACCGAGGAAGAACTGGCTGCGGTATCCGTAAAAAATCATGCAAATGCGAAGAATAATCCCTATGCTCAACTCCCCCTGGATCTGACCCTGGAAGATGTGATGGACTCAGAAATGATCTCGGACCCATTGAAGAAACTGGACTGTAGTCCGGTGAGTGATGGGGCTGCCGCCATAATCATTGCCGATGAAGAACAGGCTAAAAAGGCAAAAAAACCACCGGTGTGGATCAAAGGCTTTGCCCATTGTGCAGATGAATATCTTTTGGGAGACAGGGATCTTGCCGATCCCCGGGCCCTTCGAAAGGCAGCTGAAAAAGCCTTTGCAATGGCCGGCATTGATGAGCCCATGGGGGGTATTGATGTAGTGGAATTGTACGATGCCTTTTCCTATATGGAACCGCTCTGGCTGGAGGGAATGGGATTTTGTGCACCTGGAAAAGGTGCTCAGCTTCTACTCGATGGCATCACCGCCATGGATGGAACCCTTCCTGTGAATCCGTCCGGCGGGGTGTTGTCTGCCCATGCGGTACTGGTTGCAGGCCTCGCAAGGATTGTGGAAGTGGTTGAGCAGCTCCGGGGAACGGCCGGTGCCCGTCAGGTAAAGGGTGCAAAAACAGGGTTGGCCCATGGGATCAATGGTCCCTGCGGACAGAGCCATTGTGTGTGGATCTTAAGCAAAGAAATGAGAGGTTAAACATGGCACAAAGAGTTGCGATTGTTGGCACGGGGCAGACCGATCATAAAAGTCACCGACCGGATGTGAGTCAGCGAGAGATGATCCATGAAGCTGTGACCCGGGCCCTTAAAGACTGTGAACTATCCATCAAAGATATTGATGCCATTATCATTGGCAATATGGATCATTTTGAATCGATAAATTATGTAGATACATGGTCAGTGGAAGGCTCTGGTGGTGTAATGAAGCCGATTATTAAAATTTCCACAGGTGGCACCACCGGCGCGTCCCTTGCCATCGGGGCCTATTACTATGTGGCTTCCGGGATGTTTGACAAGGTCCTTGCCATCGGTTGGGAAAAAAATTCTGAAAGTGATACCACTTCGGCCATTGTGACCTGTAGTGATCCGGTGTGGGATCGATTTTCCTATTCCGGTGCCATCCCAAGTCTTGCCTCGGAAGCAAGTGCCTACATGGAACAATACGGAGCAACCCAGGAAGATGCTGCACGGGTGGCGGTGAGAGATCGAAAAAATGCCATGAACAATCCCCACGCCCATTTGAGACGGCCCATGTCCCTGGAAGATGTAATGAATTCTCCCATGCTTGCCTATCCCATCAAGCTTGGAGATGTGTGTCCCCGCAGTGATGGTGCCTGTGCCGTGGTGCTGGCAGCCGATGGCGTGGCACAGAAAATTACCCCGAAACCGGCCTGGTTTATTGCAAGTTCGGTGCGTCATACCTACACCTGGTTTGGTGATTCTACCAATTATAATGAGGGGCTTGTGTCTCTGCAACGTGCCTCTTCGGAAGCATATGAACGTGTGGGCATTAAAAATCCGTCTGAGGAGCTGGATGTTGCAGAGTTATATCTGCCCTATACCTATGCCGGATTAAAATATATCGAAGCGTTGGGTTTCTGTGGACCAGGTGAGGGTGCCCGGTTTGTGGGTGACGGTCATACGGAAATGGATGGTAAAATTCCCGTCAACCCATCAGGGGGAGTCATCAGCACCAACTGCATTGGGGCAACTGCTCTTTTACGGGTGGCAGAGGCTGCCATTCAGATCATGGGAAAAGGAGATAAGCGACAGGTGCCCGATGCCAACCTTGCATTGGCCACCGGTTTTGGCGGCTGTTTCTGGTCCGACGTGGTCATTTTAAGTGGGGATCGACCGTAAACCATATGAGGAGATTGAGTAAATGACAAACAAAACCGTTGAGAATCAACGACTGACGGTGAAAATGGAAACGCCAATGCCCTATGAATGGTCCATTGGCAGATATGGCAGCCGTTTTTTTCAGGAGATAAAAGAGAAAAGTCGATTTATCGGTATTCGGTGCCCGGAATGCAACAAGGTTTACGTGCCACCCAGACGGGTATGCGGTCCTTGTTTTAAAGAGCTTGATGAACTTGTGCCCCTGCCCAACAGGGGAAAAATAACAGCTTTTTCCATTGTGAATTATCCATTTAATGATCCCAATACCGGAGCCCAGCGACCCATTCCCTATACCTACGGATACATCCAGATAGAGGGGGCCGACAATATCTTTTCACATATTATCAATGAAACTGATCTTGATAAAATAAAGGTGGGTATGTCGGTTAAAGCAGTGTTCAAGGAAAAAGATGAGATGGAAGGGCACATTAACGATATCAAGTATTTTGATATCGTTGAATAGAACTCACCATGGAGATCTGGTTCTTTTCATCATTGCCAAAAACGACGAAAGTTGAATCAAATTTGAATTTTTAAATTTCAGGTTTGATTAATCCCTAATTTCTTATCCTACAGCAAACAAGGGGGCTCATTGAAACGGGAGCATGGCATTGGGTATCAAGATTACTGATAACAGGTATAAATTTCCGGGGGTAGGCGGGGCATCTATTCAGGGATCCAGTCACCATTCCCGTTGCCAGGATGCCGTTTTGCTCAATTTTCAGACAGGCTTTTTTGCCGTTGCCGATGGGGCTGATCGTTATCCTGGTACTGCCGTGACGGTTCTTATGGCGTTTGATTCACTGTTTTTATGTTGGAAATATAATGAATTTTCCAATGAAGAAATAGACGAATGTTCCAGGAATGTGATGGAAAAAATTCGATGTGAATCAACACAACTGCTTTCCTTATTGAAAGGCAGAGTCGGAAGTACTCTGACAGGTCTAAAACTGATGGCATCTCGGGAAGGTCCGTGGGGTGTGATTCTTCATACTGGAGACAGTGATTTGTATGAATATCTTCCTGCTGCAGGAGTGATTCGGCGCATCACCCGAAACAACTTCTGGATGGTGGGAAGAACCGATCATTTATTTCAACTAGACCGGTTTCAATTTACAGATCAGAGTATTCTTTTGTGGGTTACCGACGGTATTACAATAATGAATCGTAAGTTTTCCAGTGATTTCCCACATACAAGCCGATCCTGCTGCAATGCCGCAGCGGTGGAGGATATTCCGGAAAAACTGCTCTCCATACAGGCATCTGTGGGGCAAATAAATGATGATGCAGCCGTTATGGCCCTTACCCCTTCCAGAATCGTCCCTTCGAAACAAAAAATTATTCTGGGATATGAAGATGCCGGTGTTGTATTTTGACATTTATATGACTATTGATACATGACGGGAGGCGAATTGAAAGACAAATAATATTGGCATATTTATTTTAAATGTCTAATATGTCAGTGCGAATTATCAGAAGAAAAAAATAATAAACGACGATAATGCGCTTTTTTCCCAAGAAAGGGATGGTTGTCGCTATTTTGACAATCAACCACTCCAGGATGAATAATTCCGTTAATTTGACATGCTTCGGGCATTGAAAGGGCAAATTAATGCCCTGCGTTTTGCCCGAAAATCAGAGTAGTGATCGTTACCGGGGGTGAGATGAAGTCTTTTATTCAGATTTAGCTCATCTTCAATGTTTTAATCCCTTGACGATGATCTCAAAGGCGGTGTTCAAGGTCTGTTTTACAAAATTTTTCTCATTGTTTAATAGGTGTTTGCTGTTTACCCAGAGAACAACTCCCGAGTAAGTAGACCAGATAATATCTGCAACGGCAACGGGATGTCTTTCAATAAAAACACCGTTGTTAATACCCTCCTCGATTATGGATGCCATAACACCAAGGGATCGGGAAGAAGTTTTTTTAATATCATTGATAATTTTTTCTGAAATATTTTTCAATGAATCGCCGGACTGCATATGAAATAGGTTGATCAGCAACATGGGATCTGATTCATAGGTTTTGATAAAAATCTTTTTTAAATTGTAAAGTTTTTCTTCAGGGGAGAACTGCTGACGATTCACCTCTACAATTTCTCTTGTCAGGCTCTTCAGTATCTCAACGGAAAGCAGGGTATGCAGCTCCTCTTTATTATTAAAATAAAGATACAGTGTCCCTGGGCTTATTTCAGCTTCATTGGCAATCTGTTCAACCGTAGTCCGGAAAAACCCTTTGGATAAAAACACCTTTTTTGCTGCGGCCATTATCATGTCATATCTTTCTTTTTTTTCTCTCAATTTTCTTTCTTTAATACCCATAAGTACGCCTTTTACTTTGCTTGATTCGAAAAATGAAATACAGATGTTTTGTTTGATAAAAAACCGGCAAGGCAACCCCGGAGTTTTTAGCTCAGGGGTTGTTGACGGTGTCGTAAGATAATGTAGTTCATTTTTGTGTGTGGTTGGTCGTGTATGCAGGAAAAATAGGTATCTGTTGTGGGGCTGTTCAACCTTTTGTATATACGGCCATGCCGGGTACAGACATAACAAATATTTAAACGGGAGAATGCCAATGCCGCCGAGAACTCTACTATCGGCATATTTATAAAAAATTACCATTGTAGAAGCCTCTACCATAATAAAAAATGGAATTATAATAATTCCAAAATTTTGAACGAAACTCATATAAATAATGCCGCGTTGTCCAAAGCTGGGTGCCGTTATTGAACCGTACGTGATTCAACGGGTCCATCTGTGCCACAATGGTGGCGTTTTAAGTTATGGAGAAAAAGGAGTAAACAACTTTTGCCTGCCATTATGATACAGGAACGCTATCAGGTGTCAGGGCAGCCTTGGTGAATAGGTCAAGTACGGTGTCTATTTCGTACATTTTGTCAAAAGGGCCGTCGCTAAAAATTATCCAGCGCAGTGACAGGTGAAGAAACGTGCCGAAAAACATGTTTTTAAAAACCCTTGAATTCAGATCTTTACGAAAAACACCTTGTTTTTTGCCATCTTCGATGATTTCAATAAAGCTGTCCTTATAATTTTTATAGTTGTCATATGCATCGGAATTGTAAAAGTTCCTATTTAAAAGCGTGTCCAATACAAATACCCTTAGATAATTTCTGTTCTTTGTGAAAATTGAAAAATGAAGTCGCATAAAACGGCGGAGTTTTTCGACTGGCGTTTTGATATGGAAAGACTCTTTTAAGGTAATGTTCAGCTGTTCCAGTCTGAATTTTGAGATGGAGAGAAGAAGATCCTCTTTGTTTTTGAAATAGTCATAGATGGAGCCTTCAGCAACGCCTGCCTGTTTAGCAATTTCAGAAATTTTGGCATTGTTAAATCCGAATTGTGAAAATACGGATTCAGCCGTTTCTATGATTCTCAGGCGTTTATCAGAAAGGTTTTGAGGGATAGCTTCATTATCAATCATGCTGAGAAGTATGGAGAGAATATTCTCCCAGTCATTGACGCTTTTATCAATTTCACCGGTGAGTACGCAGGTGATTGCCTCGGTATCCAGTGTGCCGTAAATGATGTCTCGGATAAGACTGAGATCCACAGTGTTAGAAAAATCACCGTTCAGGACACCCCGTTCAAGAATTTTTTTACAGATTGAAGCATGTTCACGAATCAGTGCATAGGCCGGAGTTGTATAAAATTCAGGATTGGCTCGGTAATCAAACACCAGATTACGCACGTAATCCTGATGATTATCATTGTAATTCAGGCCATACCAAATGAATTTGCTCAGTTGAGACTTGGGGTCCAGGATTCCTTCAAGTTGCTCTTTGAGAAGGATGAGGGAGGCGGTCATCCGCTTCTGTGCTACACTGAAGACAAGTCCTTTTTTGCTTTTAAAATATTGATACGCATGGGAATCAACAACATTGGCCTTTCTTGCAATTTCGGCAATGGTGGTTTTTGCTGCTCCCTTTTGGGACAGTAACTCCTCTGCAGCTTCCAATATCCTTAATCTTGTTTCGTTCATATATGTTTCCATTTATCCATAATAAGTTTAATTAGGATAATTATTAATTGTTTCAATAATGATGGACCTGTAAAAAGTCGGCCCATAAAATTCTCGGTACATCATACCAGGGTTCAGCGGGTTGCTTGACCACAATATGTTGTGATGAAAAGATGCGCCTCGGACTTTTTCCGAGACCATCAATAATGGTTGAAGGAAATTTATTTTAACCTTTATTGTAATTTATCCTTATCGTTTATATTTATATAATTATCGCATGTTTCTTAATGTGTATCAAGAAAAATCAATATAAAATCAGATACTTTTATTTTGTGAGTAGTGAGGTGTTAAATATAAACCATCTTGTTTCAGTGATGAATCATGTTCTTTGAGGAAGAGTGGTCACAGTGTCGTGTGTTTAAGCAGGTGCGTTTTCAAAGAGGTTGCTTGATTTGAGGTGTAGATTATATTGATATGCCCGATTTTGATTTGACCCTCCATTGATTGGTACCAAATTCTTCAAGAATGTCAATATTCAGGTAATCTTTGGTGGTGCGTAGAATCGCAAATGTATGGGGCTTTTGTGAACCGATGTATTGGCTACCCGGGTTGCATATCAAAATGCCGTTTTTATTGTTCAAATACCAATGATGGGTGTGGCCAAAGAGCAGGCAGCTTGCACCGGCCTCCCTGGCGGTATCTGCCAGAGTTTGTATCTGTTGTTCCCATTCTGATTGGGCCTGATAAGCATTGATATCCAGTTGGTGTCCATGGAGCAGCATGATCTTCCAGCCATTGGATTCCAGATGAATAATTTCAGGCGTTTCATCACCATAATCCTCGTTTCCACGAACCCCAGTAAATGGTATGCTGCAAGATTCGGCAATTAACTTTCCATCAACAAGACCGTCACCCAAGTGGAGTATGTGAGATACCTTGCTACCTGCTGATGTTAACGCCTTTTTTATGCCCTTGCTGTTGCCGTGAGAGTCGGAAAAAATTACTATTTTTGTTGGAAGAGGGTCAGCTGCATCCAATGATGCGGTAATCAACATGAATCATTCCACCCCATGGCTTCAACCCGGCAGGCTCTGATTGTCTGGCAAAGGGATTTTTCGTCGTGGATGCTGTTATCCAGTTCTGACCAGCAGCGACCTATATCCGAAAGGACATGAGCATCACTGCACCCGAGACCAGCAATATTCTTTTTTTCCATTACCTGTCGTGCAAGCAACATAGATTTTTTTTCGTAGGAAGGGTGTATGATCTCCAGACCATCCACATCAAGATCGTAAATGTCATTGCCGCAACCGTAATATCCTTCACCCCTCTTCTTTTTTTTAAAAGGGTGGGCAGCCACAACCACACCGTTTCGGGAGTGGACCATTTCAATCAACTGAGGTGCCGTCTTGTTTGACCCAAGGCTTTCAGGATACCCAAATACTAAGAATTCTCCTTGAAATTCTCCCCGCAGTGAATAACAGGCCGCCTCTTGTCCCGGAATGACCACAAGATCCTTCACATCGCTTTTTTTGATAAGTCGGTATAGCTCGTCATCTGGCCAGCGGATCCCATGTTCAGTGAGAGCAATCATGCCAAGACCCAGCTCAGCGGCTCTTCTTAAGGCTTCTTCCGGTTCAATGATGCTGCATCCAGAAAACCGTTGGGTATGAATGTGCAGATCTGCTTTCAAAACACCTCCAGAATCAGCCTTTCCAAGATGGCTGAAGTTTAAATCATGCCGGGCATTACAATGGTTTGGGCTGCGTGTTTTTTTCCTGTTGTCAGCAGTTTTGTCCGGCAGCATGAACGGCGGCAACCTGGGCATTGAGGTTTGCAATGTAGGCATTGCGCTCCATGAGTATTTCGCCCTTCTGGTCATATTCTACTTTGACCATCAGGTCCACTGCATCCTTTATTTCTCCCTGGGCCTGATCCAGATAAATTTCAATCAATTGCCGATAGGCTCGGGTAGCAAGGATAGTACGATCCATATGCTTGTGTGCATCTTCTTCAGTATAAACGTACATGTGGGACATTGCGATGATATCAGGATTCAGTTGCACAAGTTTTTCTATGGATGCCATGTAATCGGAATAGGAGGTAACAAATTCAACCTTTACTTCAGTGCCGTCACCGGCAGGGTTTCCAAGTGCCTCCCCGGGGAAAAGCATGGAAAGCTCCGGAATAAAAAACGAAAGGTGATCCCGGGTGTGCCCTGGGGTTTCGTATACATGACAACTGATCCCACCAAGCTCAATTACGTCCCCTTCTTTAAGTGCCATGTCAAAGGCCATGGGAGTAATTTGAATGTTGTCTTCAGTGACCGGGATTTCATCTTTAAAATAATCACCCAGCTGGTCACTCAAAAAATTCATGGTTTTAATGACCGATGGTTTCTGCATCAGTTTTCCCACACGGGGAGCCGCTCCGGTTTTTACGTGGGGCAGTGCGCGTTTCAGGAAAGACAGTGCTCCCAGGTGATCATAATGGGATTGTGTAACCAGAATATAGTCAAGCTCATCTCCATTATTAAAGAACCTATTTAAATCCTTTAAATAGGAAGGGCCTAAAATATTTATGCCAGCCTCGATCATCAGGTTCTTTTTCTTCCCTTTGATCATGTAGCCCGGGTATATATAATGCCCGGCAGCTGAAACGGTGTTATTTATTTTTCCGGTTGCTTTAAGTATCATATTCTTCGCCCCGCTGTTCGTTGTGGAAGATGGATCTGACAGTTTACACTTGATCAAGTAATAATCCCATTTTTTAGGTGCTCTCAGAAAAAGTGTAAATTATTTTTGATATGGTATGACTGATGCCGTGTTTTCATTAAATCATACGGATTATGATCAATTTAAACCTTAATTAAAAGTGCCTCGCCTTGGGAGAGCCCGCCACAGATGGCAGCAACGCCGGTGCCACCCCCTTTTCGCATCAATTCGTACATCAGGGTCATTGTAATTCGTGCACCACTGGCACCAACTGGATGTCCAATGGCAATGGCGCCACCGTTGACGTTGGTTTTTTCCTGCAGTGCCTTAAATCTGTCCGGATCATTTTCTGCCAGCATCTTCAGGGAAACCAGAGTGACAGCGGCAAATGCTTCATTAATCTCAATGTTGTCGATATCGTTAATATTCATGTTTTTTGATGAGAGCATTTTTTCAATAGCCTGGGCTGGTACACATGCCATGTATTTGGGTGAACCGGCAGCGGGCTGACATGCCTCAATGGTTGCCATTACTTTAAGATTCAGCTCTTCAGCCCTTTCACGGCTCATAATCAACATGGCTGAAGCACCGGAATTGAGACCCGGAGCATTGGCTGGTGTGATAGTTGGGCTGCCGTATACTGTTTTTAATTTTGCCATTTTTTCTTTGGACACATTGGCCCTGGGAGATTCATCGCGGTCCATGACAACGGGATCACCCTTTTTCTGGGGAACTTCAACGGTCATAAGCTCTTCACCCACCTTATACTTTCCTTCTTCAAAGGCCTTAAACCATCTGGCATGGCTGCTTGCCGCCCATTCATCCTGAAGTTCTCTGCTGACATCGTATTCCAATGCTACATGACCGGCATCGGTGGCCACCGGTGCAAATCCCTTTCTGCTGTATCCCAGTTCAAACAGCACGTCTTCCAGCTCAATGGGGCCGATGCGATTTCCCCAGCGGGCCTTGGCTGCGCTGGCTATAAAAGGAACATTACCCATATTCTCAGCCCCGCAGGCGATGACTGCATGGGCATCCCCCGATTTGATGGCACGATATCCCAGCCGAAGGGCTGACATTGATGAACAGCATGCCCGGTCAATGGTCATGGAAATACTGTCTTCGGGAAAACCTGCCAGTAGACTGATTTGTCTTGCTGGTACATTGGTGTAAATGGCATATTCCGCTGGAATACAGGTGCCGTAATAGATTTCATCCACTTTGTCAGGTGATACGTTGACCCGGCTAACCACTTCTTTTAGCACTTTTACGCCCAGTTCAATACTGTCCATGGATTTCAGTACACCATCGAATCGTCCAAACGGGGTTCTGACGGCACTGACTATTACGACATCGTCTTTTTTCATGGCACATGCTCCTTTGTTTTGATTGGTATTTATATTTGCATTTATATTTCAATGAATACTATTCATGTTAAAATGTCAATAGAAAATAATAATGTCTTTGTCAAAAATACTCGATGAGGGGGTTGAATCAATATAATAAGTACTATATATGTGTATTTTATATATATTAATGGCATATGTTGTGTCTTAGGCAATACATTAAATATTGAAGATGTGTCTGAAGATTTTTCTTGACAGCGAATGTTTGTTTGAATTATACTCAATTTCATTCAATTATAGATATGGAATAGTAGCGGTTTAATGCGTTGTGTCATCAGTCAGAATGAGTTGAGGCCAGCTTTCTGCTTGGTTTTAATAGTCGTTTTCCCAGGGTCAAAAGTGCGAAATTCTCGAGAATGCTGATTTCTACCTTTTAAAGCAATTGCTTGTATGCGGTTCCGCTTGGGGATTGTGGGCGTTTTTGATATATTTAGGAAACTTTGAGATTAGAATTTGATGAAAAGTGTTGGGGGATTATTTTTTTGAATATTGTTCAATTTAACGTAATGTGAGGAAACAAATGAAACGAAAAAAAAAGAAAATCGATGAAGTACAAAGTCTGGCACAGACCATAAATAAAGAGCTTGTGGGAAATGTTATTGTGATGTGCATTATTGCCCTTTGCAGCTGGGGACTGGCATTTGGTTCTTTTGGTGATGTCAGGGGGATTGGCACATATATTGGTTATGTGGTCTGCATGATCCCATATTTTACGGTTGTTCAAACCTATGCTCCCTTTATAAATAAACGCGCGGAGCTGGTGGCAGGAAAGTGGGAATTAAAACCCGATGAAGAGAGAGTCGCCAGCGAACCTTTGCTTAATGTGTGGTCACGTATTCTTCCCCGGGCCCTGTTGTATGGATTTGGTTCGATGTTCTTGCTTGTGGCGGTTATGTATCTTTTTAAATGGCAGCCAGCTCCGGTTATTATTGTGCTGGTTGTGCTGGTGATCAATATTGTCAACACCACTTTACTGTTGAAAAAATATCTCTCTGAAGATCTAATTGCCTTTGCTGGAGCCATGAGTAAGGGAAGAGGATGCGCCGAAAAAAAACGTCCCCTGGCTGGATATCTGCTTGTGGAGCATGCCATACCGTTTATCATTTTGCAGGGATATATTAACGGGTGTATTGCCAATCGTGCCTTCTTTTTTGAGACTGTGAAGGCCGGTGTGAACTATGTTCCTCTGCATGCTCTTTTACCTGATGCGTTCATTGTTTTCATAATTCTGGCACTGGTTCAGTGGATGTTTTCCAACTGGCTGGTCCGAGGGGATGTCCGGTTGCATCGAATTTCAGCAGAGGGGTTCATCCATCTGTCCTGTAAAAAAGTTTTCGGACTAATTTTTGTTGGCGGTGCAGTCGTCGTTTTTTTGTACTGGGGTATTCTGTCTCTTGGAAATGTTCCGGGGCTTACAGTTGGCATTGCGATCTCTTTCAAGATAGCTATTGTCATCATTAGTACTATTTTTGGGGCCTGGCTGGGAATAAACTGGGGAGGATTCAGAAGTCAGAGCCCACCCCAAAGTGCTTGATGTTAGAATCAAGTTCATAAATACTGTTAAATGTTTTTCTCCAAGTGATAGCTGGCAATGCGTTATGAAATTAATATCTTGAATGTCAATGTCAAAGCTAAAGGCGTTTCCACTCAGATTAAAACCAGAGAACTCGTTCGGAAACGTCGTCGACAAATTGTAGATGCCACGGCACGTCTGTTTGTTGAATAAAGTTAATCTTAAGTAAGCCCAAGTAAAGGAGAATAACCATGGCTAAATGTTTATGGAAACCATCGGAAAAAAGAATAAAAAAATCAAACATGGTCACATTCATACAATCGGTTAACCAGGCCCATGGAAAAGATTTTTCTGATTATGATAGCTTATACCAGTGGTCCACGGAAAACATTGGAGCGTTCTGGGCTCAGATGTGGGATTTCGCAGATATTAAAGCCTCTAAAAAATACGATCAGGTGATTGACGATCCTGAAAAAATGCCTGGGGCAAAATGGTTTGAGGGGGCCCGGCTTAATTTTGCCGAGAACCTTTTGAAATACAGGAACGATTCCACCGCACTTATCTTCAGGGGTGAGGACAAAGTAAGGCGAACGCTTACGTATAATGAACTCTACAAGGAAACCGCAAGCGTTGCAGCATCACTTAAAGAGCTTGGAATAAAACCCGGTGACCGTGTGGTCGGGTATATACCCAATATGCCGGAGACCATTATTGCCATGTTGGCCGCGACAAGTTTGGGGGCAACATGGTCATCCTGTTCCCCGGATTTCGGTATAAAGGGAGTGCTTGACAGGTTCGGGCAGACGAAACCACGGGTACTTTTTACCACGGACGGGTATTTTTTCAAAGGAAAGTCCATTGATAACATGGATAAAATTGCCGGGATCATCGATGCTGTGCCGTCCATTGAAAAGGTTGTTTTTATTCCTTATGTCAACGAAGAACCAGATATCCATTCTCTGCCCAATGCAGTGCACTACAAAGATTTTAAGAATGAGGATGCCCAGGATATAGAATTTGAACAGCTCCCGTTCGACCACCCTCTTTATATTATGTATTCTTCAGGCACCACCGGGCTTCCCAAATGTATGGTGCAAGGCGCCGGGGGCATCTTGATTAACCAGATGAAGGAACTGCTGCTTCACACTGATCTTAAACCTGAAGATACTATTTTCTATTTTACCACCTGTGGATGGATGATGTGGAACTGGCTGACAGCATCTCTGTCCACCGGGGCAACCCTGGTCCTTTTCGACGGTAACCCGTTTCATCCAGGTCCGGAGTATCTGTGGCAGATGGCGGAAGAAGAAAAAATTTCCGTATTCGGCACCAGTGCCGGATATATTGCCGCGCTGAAAAATGCAGGGGTTAAACCAGGCAAGCAGTTTGATCTGAGTGCTATGAAAACGCTTCTTTCTACAGGGTCTCCTTTGTCCAAGGAAGATTTTGAATTTATTTATGACGAAGTTAAAAGCGATCTGCAACTCTCCTCAATCTCAGGCGGATCAGACCTTAACGGCTGTTTTGCCCTTGGAAACCCGATTGGTCCGGTCTATTCTGGTGAAATTCAATGCCGCGGGCTTGGTATGAAAGTGTTTGCCTATGATAATAGCGGTGCGCCTGTGGAAGGCCAGCAGGGCGAGCTTGTCTGTACGGCACCCTTTCCTTCCATGCCGATTTATTTTTGGAACGATGAAGACAATTCAAAATACCAGTCCGCTTATTTCAAAGAGTTTCCTGGTATCTGGGCCCATGGCGACTATATTGAAATTACTGAACAGGGCGGGCTTCTGATGTTCGGCAGATCTGATGCCACACTCAATCCGGGGGGGGTCAGGATCGGTACTGCTGAAATTTACCGCCGTCTGGAGCAGCTCGATGAAATTGAAGACAGTGTTGTTGTCGGGCAGAACTGGAACAATGATGTCAGGGTAATTCTGTTTGTAAAGACAAAATCAGCGGTTGAATTGACCGATGCCTTACAGAAAAAAATCAAGGCAGATATCAGGGTCAATGCATCTCCAAGACATGTCCCGGCTAAGATTATCAGCGTGTCTGATATTCCTTATACTCTGAACATGAAAAAAGTTGAACTTGCAGTAAAAAAAGTGATTCACGGGCAGGAAGTAACCAATAAAGATGCATTGAAAAATCCAGAGGCCCTTGATTTGTTCGAAAATCTCGAAGCACTGAAAAATTAAATCCAACTGGAGTCGGGCTGTAAGTCAACCGGATGAATGATGGTGCTGAGGTCCCAGTATCCCAAGCGATTTGTGGGAAAAATGGATTTTCACCACCTTTATAAATTCAGGGCAAAAGGTGGTTGAAAAGCTGGTTTTAACTTCCTTAACTGGGGGTTGACGGAAAATTTCATTTCTGAAAAGCTCTGACCAGGACTGATCAAAAAAAACTTTTCGTTTAAGGCTCAAGTATTCCCAGGGATCAAAAAGTAGGAGTTGACTATGGTCATTTGTCCGAATCCTTTTGTTTGCCTTTAAAGCATTGATAATATTACCCATTTATGTCAAAAAATGCTAAAAAGCAAGTGAGATATTAAAAAATATCATATAATTACAGTCCGTTATGAATTTGGACTTTTTACGAATCCATCAAATTTAAATCAAGGAGATAATTTTTAATGCGGACGTCTGAATTGGATATCTTATTTGAACCTCTTGAAATGCGGAATTTAAAAGTGGAAAATCGCTTGTTCATGGCGCCCATGGGCCAGAATTTCGACTTTGAACGCCTGAAAGCCTATTATGTTGCCAGGGCCAAAGGCGGGGTGGGGATGATCACCACCGGCGAGACCAGTGTCCATCCTTTGGGCCGGTTTTCCGGGAAGGATTCTCTGGCCCATGAATTGTGTCTGGAATCCGAAAATGACATCAAAACCCATGAACCCTTGGTAAAAGCGGTTCAAGAACATGGGGTGAAAATCATCTCCCAGATTAATCATGTGGGACGGTATGCCCAGAAGCGGCTGCTCGGCTGCCAGTCTGTGGCCCCGTCTGCAGTGGCCTCGAGATTTACCGGTGAAGTCCCAAGTGCCCTGTCTACAGATGAAGCAGATGCCCTGGTAACCGCCTTTGTCAACGCGGCCTGCCGGGCTCGGCAGGCTGGGTATGACGGGGTCGAGATCCTTGCGTGTTCCGGTTATCTGATCAGTCAGTTTCTTTCTCCGGTCACCAATTGTCGGACGGATTCCTATGGGGGTGACACCCTTAGTCGGGCCCGGTTCCTGCTCTCGGTTATCCGGGAAACCAGAAAGGCTGTGGGAGACGATTTTAACATTAGCGTGAAGATTGATGCCGAAGACAATGTTCCCGGAGGTCGGGTGCTTTCGGACACCCTAATGATCGCTCCAGAACTTACGGCTGCCGGCGCTGATCGCCTTCACATTTGGGCCGGGTGGCATGAAGCCGTTCGTCCCATGCTGCCCATGTTTGTCCCCCGGGGCGCATTTGCGGATTATGCCGCTGCGATCAAGGCCGTGGTGGATGTCCCCGTGGCTACGGTGGGTCGAATCAATGATCCATTGGTGGCGGCAACGATTCTCAAGGAAGAAAAAGCCGATCTCATCGGGCTTGCCCGGGCCTTGCTGTGTGATCCGGATTTCGTCAATAAAATCCGGGATGGTCGGCAAAGGAGTATTCGAAAATGCATGGCCTGCTGTCATTGTTTTGATGAACTGATGACGGGTAAAATGCCCAATGCTGGCCCGGTGGAAGTGACCTGCAGTTTTAATCCGGAACTGGGCAAAGAAGGCCTGAATCTCTTTGGGACGGTCAAAACCCCAAAGAATGTCCTGGTGGTCGGCGGTGGGCCGGCCGGTGCCGAGTGCGCCCGGGTTTGCGCATTGCGCGGTCATCGGGTGACCCTGGTAGAAAAGCATGACCGGATCGGGGGGGCAGTGCATTTGGCCTACCGCCCCCCCCATAAAATGGAACTTGAAAATGTGTTTGAGTACTACCGGGCACAATTAACCAGCCTGCCGGTGACCCTGCGTCTGGGAGAAACATTGACCGTTGAAACATTAGAAGCGCTGGCTTTCGATGTGGTGATTGTGGCCACGGGGGCCATACCCTTGGTTCCCCCCATTTCCGGTGTGGACAAGACCTGTGTAGTGACTGCGCTGGATATTCTGGATGGTAAAGCGACCGCGGGCAACTGTGTGGTGGTCATTGGTGGCGGATTGATCGGCGTTGAAACCGCTGAATTTTTAACTGAATTAGGAAAAAAGGTCACAGTGGTGGAGATGCGTGACAAGATCGCCCAGGATATGGGGCCCACAACCCGATGGGGCGTTATGGCCCGGATAAAAAAGAAGATGGACCTGATCACCTCAACGCGGGTGACCTCCATTACCGATGATGGGGTGGTGGTGGCTGATCAAGGAAATCAAAAGCACTTTATTGCTGCAGATACCATCGTTCTTGCCGTCGGTCTTAAGGGGGATACAAATTTTTCAAAACTCTTGACCTGCAGTGGCGTTTCCCATCATGTTATCGGATCGTGCCGTTCACCGGGAATGGTGAAAAACGCGGTTCATGAAGGATTTGATCTGGGGTGCAGAATATAGCCCGGCTTTGTCAGTAAACTTATTTACCTTTGACTACCATGGGGGTAGTCATACATTGATTGTAAATCTGTGACAACAATGATTTCAGTGTTTCATCAATTTCCCAGAAAATCTATACGCCCGGACCTTCAAAACTCCTCTCTAATTCAGGCGGTTTTTTATGGGAGATCCTTACCAAGGCCAGGCTCTGGGTCGGGCATTTTGACACGCAGACACCACACCCAAGGCAGTATGATGAATTAATCGACAAGGTGTCGTCGGACATTTCCAAGGCGTCGTAATGACAAAAATCCACACACTCGCCACACCCGATACAGGTATCCATATCCACGCGAGCCACAAAGTTGCTGGTCTCGGTGACCGGATATCCCATGTCGCGCAGCGCTTTATGTTTTTTCAGATATACGCAGCAGCAATCGCAGCAATTGCATAGCACCACATTTTCCTTAGAGTTCGTGTTGCCGGTGAAGTGAACCGTGCCAGCATCTTCACATTTCTTGAGCAATTGACAAACTTCTTTTTGGGTTAATCGATCCGCATATCCTCTTTCAACCAAGTAATCGGCTGTCTTCCCGAACCAAATGCAACACTTACTTGGTGAACCGGATTTACAGGGGTTTCCACTGAGCTTGGCAATATGCCTGCACCCGCATTCCCCGGCAGCGTAGGAGGTCTCGCTTTCAACAATCTGACTGACCCGTTCAGTACTGGCGATTTCCTTGTCCCCTTCAACCTCTTGTTCAATGGCGATGATACGACTCAGCGGCGGTGAGAATAACTGTTTTGCCATTTCCGGGTCCTGTAAAACCTCTTTCATCAATTCGGCTTCCTGCATAGAGGCTTGCCTGGCCAACACAGCAAACTTTTTCGTGCGTTCATCCTCGTTGCCTTTAAGCAACTGCATTTCCATGAAACCCGGCTCAAAGGGCAGGACTGAATATTCACCTTGGCCATCATCGATTTTTGCTTCAAAGATCAAGCCATCCTTGGACATTTGCGCCAGCATTCCGGCAAGTTCATCCTCATCTCGATCCAATGTCGTGGCCAAGGCCGTTGCCGTATACGCACCCAGTGGGAAATCACCAATCAATCCGGCCTGATCTTTTGTGAAAAGTGTATTCATAAGTTCCAGCATGGCCGGGGTTGGCGCGTGTTTTACCACATTCAGATTCATACGTTCAATCAATCGGACATAAGGACTTTTTTCCATTTTTTTCTCCCAGGATAATTTGGTTACCCCCTGTGCGGTCGTATAAATAATTTATACTTACCCTGCAGGCGGTGTAAAGAATCTTAAGTTTTTATACAGCAACAAACGTGCCGATACCAATAAGCGAAAACAGCAAACCGTCCAAATCCGCTATCAATCCTTCCTTACGCGGTGCCGTGATCCGGGTCTGCCTTGCCCTGCCGGGGGGGGAATGTTGAGTTTTTTTATTTTACTTCTCAGGGTATTGGGATTGATGTCGAGTAATTGAGCTGTCCCCCCGGTTTGGCAGTGTCATTACGTGATCGGATTTCCAGAATGGGGTTTGGGAGATGGATGTGATGAGTTTTACAGCTCCCAATTGTTCATATATTTGAGTTGGCATCTCCACTCTCATTTTTAAGCCAGTTTATCCAGGCATCCACTCCTTTGCCGGTCTTGCAGGAAAGTTCAAAAATATGAATATTCGGATTTAATTTTTTCACCCTCTGCTGCATGGCCTCGATATCAAAATCAGAGTAGGGTAAATAATCAAGCTTGCTGACAATGAGAACGTCACAGATGGAGAACATCAAGGGGTATTTCAATGGTTTGTCATCGCCTTCCGGAACACTTAAAATCATTACTTTTTTATTGGCACCGGTATCAAACTCGGCGGGGCATACCAAGTTTCCCACATTTTCAATAAAAACAATATCCTGATTCTGCCAGTCCATATGCTCAAGCCCTGATTTGACCATGGTGGCATCCACATGACAAAAACCGCCGGTTCTCAGTTGTACGGCAGGCCTTCCCGCGGCGGCAACCTTGTGGGAATCCACCATTGAATCAATATCTGCTTCAATGACACCGATTTTCAAATCCTGCTTCAACATTTCAATGGTTTTTAGTATCAAGGTGGTTTTTCCCGCACCCGGTGAAGACATCAAATTGAGCAGCAAGGTCTTTGCCTGATTGAACTCGGAGCGAATCTGGTTTGCAAGTTTTTCATTGTCTGCAAGAATATCCTCTTTGACTTCAATAAGCCTTACGTCTTCTTTCATAGAACCTCCATATTTCCAATGTGGTAGCCGTTACCCGATTCAAGGGAGATATCCTCACTCTGGCATCCGGGACATGCAATCGTTTCTGTTTTGTTCATATCAACTTGAAACGTTTTTGCACAGGACTGGCATTTAAACATAACTGGTGTTTTATTGATTTTTAATTTGCAGCCTTGGGCAATGGTGTCTTTACTAAGAAAATCAAAATACCGCTGCATCCATTTCGGTTCAAGATCACTTAATCCTCCCACCTTGAGTTCAATGGAAATGATTTTTTGAGCCGCGTTGGCCGTAGCATGTTTTAAGCAAATATCCAACACTTTTTGAATGACCGGAAGCTCGTGCATTATTGTTAATAATTTCCTTTTTTATGGGTAAAAATGGCTGATCCCACCATCATTAATTTTCACCGAAATTGGGATGTGCAACATTGTCTCCCTTTTTGCCCCATTGATAAACGGCAAAAAGGGTGCTTTCGATTAAATGTGGGTGTTTACTCGAAAATGACTTTGTCTTTGTGGAAAGGTAGACTACTTTTGCAACGTTGTCTCAATACCGCCGGTCATGGCCAGGTTCAGAATCGTCTGGTTTCGGTCCTCCATGCTCACCATATATTCATAGTTCATGCCGTTCAAGGACATGTTAAAGGCCTCCTTGGTCATTTGCAGGGCCAAAGCGCTTTTTTGAGCCATGGCCGTGGCCATCTTTTTTGCGGCGGGCATCAATTCTTCCCGGGGGTAAACATGGTTAACTAAACCGATTTGCAGGGCCTCATTGGCACCGACCTTGTTTCCAGTCAGACACATCTCAACGGCTTTGCCCCATCCCACGATACGCCATAGAAAATAACTGCTGCCCATGTCGGCCCCGCCAACTCCGAGATTAATGAACTGGGCTCGAAACACGACATCATCACTGGATAACCGAATATCCGAGGTGTATGCCAAGGAGAGTCCCCCGCCAATGGCCGCCCCATGGACTGCAGCGATAATGGGCTGGGGAGCCGTCCGCATGAGCCGAAACATCAGCGACAGACGCCGCTGGAACTGATAGACACCCACCGGGGACTGAGCCATCTCCTTATCTGCTTGATACATGGCCTGGATATCCTTTAAATCAAGCCCTGAGCAGAAACCGCGATCTCCTTCACCCCGGAGCAGAATCACCTTTACCGAGTGATCCGTTTGCCGATGCTGCCAGAAATCGATGAGTTCTTCGGTCAACTGCCGATTGATGGCATTGACCATGGCCGGTCGATTCAAGGTCAAAATACCCAGATTTTCTTCCACTTTGTATTTAATGGTCTTGTATGTCATTTTTTTCCCTGATTGATAAAAATACTGAAATTATTGTTGTCACTGATTTACAATCAATGCATACTACCCCATGGCAGTCAAAAATAAATAAGGTTCTTCCGGTTAACGCGTACTTTTTATTGTGAAGATCGAAAAGCTTGAGTTTAAAGAAGGTTCTTCCGAAAATCCCGTGCTTTTGATCCTAAGGCGGTATTAAAGTTCTCTGAAAATATTTGGCCCTTCATCCCTGGCAGAGACATATCCGCGATACCCGATGAATTCCTGGTTTTCCATCAGCTCTAAAAGCGCTGACGTTTTTTTGTAGTCGCAAAACACCGCTGGCCAGAGTCCAGCCGGGCGATGATAATGGGCACGAAGATGCCGTCAAATGTATCCTGAAGAACCATATAAGGCGAATTATGAAGAACCGTATAGGTCTCCACTGTTGCCGGTCCGTTGGGCTTTTCGCATAGAACAGGGCTCTTCAGGGCTTTTATCTTGTTTTCGATACTCTCTTGGGATTCACGTTCCCAGGCCTTCAGTGGTTTTTTTCCACTGTATATTCCCACGGAATGTTATGATGACGGGGTGATTTGTTTTTGTTGGAATTGACATATTTTTCTCCTATACGTAATTTATAATTACTACCCACTACATAAAGAAATCCATCCCCATCAAGTTTACCAAGATCTCCTGTATGGTACCATCCATCCTTGAGCGCGGAATCTGTTAACTCCTGCCAGTTGTAATATCCCTTCATGATTCCGCTTTCTTTTGCAACAATTTCACCTATTTCTCAGGAGGCAGCTGCCGTCCACAGTTGTTTACTACCCGAACGGACATACCATCCAAGGCACAGCCCACAGATTCGGGTTTTTGCAAGTGGAGGGGATTTGATGTCAAGGTGGCTGCATTTTCCGTCATACCGTACATTTCAAGAATGGGAACCTGAAACTTTTCCTTTAGTTGCTGGTAAAGTGCCACAGGAAAACTTGCTCCGCCACTGGTAATACGTTTAAGGCGGCTGAAGTTATATGTATCCAGGTCGGGAGCAGCAAGGATATCTTGAAAAGCAGGGGCGACGCCTCCTATGATTGTAACACCATGACGGTTGAAGCATTCCAGGTGTTTGGATACGTTTTTAAAAATGATTTGATATTTTATTTCAAATGAACCATATTCATTTGGAGTTGTCAACTTTTTTGTTATTTTTCCCCTGTATTTGTTGTTTTGGGGAAGGGGGCGTGTATTCTGGTGCTTTTAAGCGTGTAGATGGTTGGGTGAACCCATCTGTTTATGGAGGGCCTTACGTGGCGTTTTTTGAATCTACATATCTATAAAAAAATATAAAATTAGTATGTTATCGCTATTTTATTCTGAATACACACGCATTGGCTACATGAAATGGTTATTTTTTTAAGTGGCTACCTTTCAGATGGATTATTGAGTGTATCTATATGAAAACATATAGTAATTAATCGCTATTTCTTAATAAAGAATACTTGGGAAAAAAGCCTTGACAGGCATTTGATATGTTGCTATCAATGAATAGAGCTCAAAATAATAATTTATTCGAGGACAAATCATTTATCTAAAAAGCAGCATGTAAGCGTAATTACAACCCATGCGCCAGAATCGACCCCTTGAATAGATACTTATTTGTCATAATTCATCAAGCGTAGAATCGTTTTTATCTATATTCTATATTTTGGGTTCCTTGCAGTTTTATGTGGGTAGGCTGGATTATACGCTAACCTGCATGAAACAGAGAGGAACGTATATTAAAGAACAATTCGCTGAAAAAGGAAAAATGAACAATGGAAATTAAACACATTACCGTGTTGGGATCAGGGACAATGGGGCATGGTATCGCCCAGGCAGCACTATTTTCAGGATTGTATGTAAATCTTTACGACATCAGCCAGGAGATCGTGGATCGGGGTGCCGGGGTGATTCAGGCAAATATTGAAAAACATTTTGTCGGTAAAGGGAAAATTACTAAGGAAGAAGGCGATGATATTTTTGCCAGATTAAAAGCCGTTGCCGATCTGGAAAAAGCGGTATGTGAAACGGATTTTGTCATTGAAGCAATACCTGAGGATATGAATCTGAAAAAAAAGGTATTTCAGGATCTGGATAAATTTTGTCCAGAACATACCATTTTGTCAACCAATACCTCTGTCATGTCCGTGGGAGCCATTGGTGGGGCGACCCAGAGGGTGGATCGGTGCATTGGTACCCATTTTTTTAATCCAGCGGCCATCATGAAATTGGTGGAGGTTGTTGTGCCTCTGGGGGCTTCTGAAAAGACAGTTGAAATCACAATGGATCTGATGAAAAAATTAAATAAAACCCCTGTTAAGACCAAGGATTTGCCTGGGTTTATTGTTAATCGACTTTTGGGAGGTTTATATCAGGAGGCGGCCCAGATGGTTCTTGAAGGCGCTGCAACAGCCGAAGAGATTGATACCGCCATGAAACTGGGTGCCAACCACCCGATGGGACCCTGTGAATTGGCGGATTTCGGTGGGTTTGATGTGATTCAGATGGCAGGAGATGCCACATGGGAGTATACCCACCGCGAGGCTGACAAAGTCAATATCCTCTATCGGAAGATGATAGAAGCTGGTCGTCTGGGCAGAAAGAATGGAAAGGGTTTTTACGACTACATGCCGGACGGTACAAAGAAGCCCTTTAATCTGTTTTAATTCAACCGCGAGTATCAGGTACTTGGCTGAGTTCAGATACGAAATTCACCCCAGGAGCATATTATGAGTAAGAAAGTTATTATCACCGCAGCCCTTTCAGGCTCTGGAACTACCAAAGAACACAATCCGGCAGTCCCCTATTCGCCTGTAGAATTCGCCGAAGAAGCTGCCAAATGTTATGCTGCAGGTGCTGCAATGGTCCATGTGCATGCCCGTCTTGAAGACGGTACACCTACCCATGAAGTGGACATGATTCGTGATACCTACAACGCCATCAAAGACAAAACACCGGAATTGATCGTCAATCTTACCTCTGCCGTGGGTATGCAGAAAACACCAGAGGAGCGGATTACCCAGATTCTTGAAATCAAACCTGAAATGGCATCGTTAAACACAAACACCATGAATTTTGCCGGAATTAATCGAAAAACAGGCGAAATTTTGGTAGATTATGTCTTTGACAATACTTTTCACATGCTCCAGGATTTCAGCAAGGCCATGGAAGAAAACGGTGTAAAGCCGGAAATCGAATGTTACGACATGGGAGGTCTGGATAACGTTCTTTTAATTATGCCCCAGGGTATGTTCTCCGCTCCCATGAATTTTAATTTCGTATGGGGAGTCGCTGGTGGCCAACGATTTCGGCCAGATGCCTTTACCGCCATGGTTCATGCATTGCCGCCCAATGCCAATTTCACCACCTGCGGTGTGGGCCGGGAAGAGTTCCCGGCCATCATGCAATCGTGCATGATGGGGGGGCATATGCGGGTAGGGCTGGAAGATAATGTCAGACTGCCCAACGGCGAGCTTGCCAAGGGCAGTTATCAATTAGTTGAATGTGCCGTAACCGTAGCTGAACTTCTTTCCCGTGAGGTGGCTTCTCCCGATGAAGCCCGTAAAATCATGGGACTTCATGTAAATTGAATTAAAAATAAGTGTGGAGACCAGACTAATGGAGAAGAAAGAGCATTACGACGTCATCGTCATTGGTGCCGGTATAGGCGGCCTGGCTGTAGCGGGATTGTGCGCCAAAGAGGGGCTTAGAACCCTGCTGGTGGAGCAGTGCGATCGAGTGGGTGGCCGGGCCATGACCTTTCGGGGAGAAGAGATTTTGGGCAATGGAGAGAAATGGTACCGTTCTATGTTGGGGAAACAGTTCTCCTGGCTTCCCCATGCCAATCCTGGAATAGATCGGATTATTTCAGATAAAATGCTCCAGGGGTATACCCTGGATGTGGGGTATCATGGTGTTGCTCTCAACGGGGAGGGCTATTTTCGTGATCTGGATGAGATCCTTGGTTCCGGCGTTGAGATGAAGGGCAACGTGAACAGTACCTATGTGGGGGATGAATGGTATCTTGATTTCCATGCCGGCAAATTTGACAAAAGAATCCAGAAGATCATAGAGGAGAATAAAGTTTCTTTTATGAAGTTTTACATGGCTTCAGCCGGAATGAATGGTTCGGATTTTGATGCCCTTGAGAAAGTCTCTGTGAGCCAGTGGTGTAAGGACAACGGACTGTACGAGGATAAAACTATTTTTGGTATGATCCATGCCGTTTCCACCCTTATTACAACCATAAATGATCCTGACGACATCTCCATTGGTGACATCTTTCGTTATATGGCCACCATCATCAATCCACGATTCATCAGCGGAAAGGCTAAGTATCCTTCAGGATTTGCCTATGGCGGCATCATGCGTTGGGGGCAGGCCGTTGCCAACCGGTTCATTAATTTGGGCGGAAAGCTGATGTTGAATACAAAGGTGGATGAGATCGTCATTGATAAAGGTCAAATCCGGGGAGTTGTCGTCAAGGACGGTAAGGGGCAGTCAAGGACCCTCGAGTGCGATAGGGTGGTCAGCAATATCCCCGTGCAGAAAACTTTTACAATTGCCGACAAAAGAGCCTTCCCCCTGGAATGGGCGGATCGCATGGAAAATCTTTATGGTTACGGATCCATTGCCCCTTATTTTGGGTTGAACAAGCTGGTGATGCCCGAGAGAGAATGGGACGTGGGCGTGAAGGATGTGTTGGTTATTCCTCGCAGTGAAGGTTTTGAATATGACGTGTACATGTGCTGGAACATTCAATCGCAGATAGATCCATCCTGCGCACCGGGAGGGAAACATCTGTTCACCGCTTATGCACCGGTCACCGAGAAAGAAGCTGTGAATACAAAGTTGATGGTTAAGGCCTGTGATCTTATTGTTGACTACCTGGAAAAAAGATATCCTGGATTTAAAGATAGTATTGACTGGGCCATGTTCCCGACTTCCTGGAAATTAGAAGGGGTTGCCAAATCCAAAACCCAGGCAGGCACACTTAAAGCTCCTGTTAAGGCACCTGGTGTGGAAGGCCTTTATTTTGCCGGTGATACCGTAAAGGGCTATGGAGTTGCCATGGATTGTGCCTGTGCAGCTGGGCTGATCTGTGCCTCTGAGATTACTGGAAAAGACTATGGGCTTCGATAGACTTTTTATATGCTTGAAATTATAATATTTATTAGCTTTTGCTTGACATCAAGTAAAAAATTTTGTACTTCACATGAATATTATTCATATATTGTAAAAAATGAACATAAGTAGCGAGGTGTTAATGGATTTTGAAGATATAAAATTGATCAAGGCAGGACGTGTTGCCACCCTTATGATAGACCGGCCCAAGGTTTACAATGCCATTCGTTTCGAGACAATGCTGGAAATTGACAAAGCCTTGGATGATATTGAAGCAGATAATGAGATCCGGGTGGTCATCGTCACTGGTGAAGGAGAGAAAGCCTTTGTCTCCGGCGGAGATATTTCCGTCATGGCCCAGGGTTTATCCCATGTGGATACACTGATAACCGTTGGCAAAGGCCAGGACGTCATCACTCGACTGGAAAATTTTTCCAAACCCGTTATTGCACGGATTAATGGATTTGCCCTGGGTGGCGGGTCAGAAATCGCGTTGGGGTGCGATATCCGTATCGCTTCGGAAAATGCTGTCCTCGGTTTACCGGAGATCAAATTGGGGATTATTCCAGGATATGGTGGAACCCAGAGGTTGCCAAGGCTCATTGGAATGGGCAAGGCAAAGGAACTTGTCATGACCGGTGATCACATAACCGCCAAAGAAGCCTTTGAGATCGGAATGATCAATAAAGTTGTCCCAAAGGAAGAACTGGACGCGGAGGTTGATAAACTGGCAAATAAACTGGCGGACAGAGCGCCGGTTGCCATGCACATGGCCAAGGTCTCCATGATGAATGGTGTTCAGTCTGATTTGAACACTGGATTGCATACCGAATCCAGATGCTACTCCATCTGTTTTGGTACAGATGACCGCACGGAAGGGATGAATGCCTTCCTTGAAAAAAGAGAGCCGAAATTTACAGGAAGATGATGGGGGAGTGAGCCTGAAGAAAAACGATTTCGAAAAATACAGTCGCATGGATTGATGAACCATTAAGATTCTTGCAGTCTGGCTATTATTGAATATTGTCCTTAAAAAAACATAAAACGAGGTAAATCCATGAGAGAAGTTGTTGTTATCGACGGTGCCAGAACACCCATTGGCAGAATGGGAGGTTCTCTTTCAGCCTACAGACCAGAGGAGCTTGCTGCATTTGCATTGAAAGGACTTTTGAAAAAATCAAAAATTGATCCCACTCTGGTTGATGACATTCTCATCGGCCATGCCTGTACAAACAATGCTGCCGTGAATATTGGTCGCTGGGCAGCACTTAAGGCTGGATTTCCGGTTTCTGTACCGGCCCAGACGATTGAGCGTCAGTGTGGATCCTCTCTCCAGACCATTAACAGTGCCGCTGCCAATATCATGGCCGGCTTTGGGGATATTTACATTGCTGGCGGATGCGAAAGCTGGAGCAATCAGCCCTATATGATGGAACGTCAAAAAGCCCCATTTTCCCTGGCTCCTAATGCCTGGATCACCAGAGAGACAGGACCCGATGAGACAACTGATATTCCCATGGGGGTCATAGCTGAAACCCTGGCAGAGGAGTTTGATATTTCCAGGGAAGAGCAGGATGCCTTTGGGCTACGCAGCCAGGAAAAGGCCTTTAAAGCCATTGAAGGAGGCTATTTTAAGGATGAGATCGTTCCGGTGAGCGTGCCCCAGAGAAAAGGGGAGCCTCTGATATTTGACACGGATGAACATCCCAGAAAAACCAGCATAGAAAAAATGGCCAAACTGAGGCCAGCCTTTATAAAAGACGGCACCGTCACTGCGGCCAACTCTTCGGGAATGAACGATGGCGGGGTTGCTGTTTTGCTCATGGCCAGGGAGAAAGCCGAGGAACTGGGATTAAAACCCCGTGCCCGTTTTGTGGGATGTGCCCTAGGTGCCCGGGAACCCAAATACATGGGCATCGCACCGGTTATTGCCATAAAAAAGGTTTTGGCAGCCACAGGTATGACCATGGAGCAGATGGATATGGTGGACTGTAATGAAGCTTTTGCCTCCCAAGTCCTGGCCTGCATGAAACTGCTGGAGCAGGACGGATACACCATTGATCCTGAAAAGTGGAACCCCAACGGTGGAGCCATTGCCTTTGGCCACCCCAATGGAATGTCCGGCGGCAGGCTTGCCCTTAATGTCATCGGTCACCTGGAGCGCACCGGCGGCAGGTATGGCATGGCTACGTTGTGCATCGGCGGTGGCCAGGGAATCGCAACTATATTTGAAAGACTTTAGGAGGTACCATGTCTGAACGTGTTGCAATTGTAGGGGTTGCCCAGACCCGATTTTCACCCAGGCGGGCAGATGCAAGTTGTACCGAGTTGGCATATGAGGCTGTCAAACAGGTCATGGCCGATACCGGCCTTAAGATGGAGAGGGACATTGACAACACTGTCAGTTGTTCCCACGACATCTGGGACGGGCAGACCATTTCAAATATTAACATTACCGATGTTGCCGGTGGTCATTTGCGAAATGAAGAGAAAATGGCCATGGACGGCTCCACAGCGGTTCATTACGGGACCATTGGGATTCTGTCGGGTGAGTTTGATTGTACCCTGGTTCTGGCCCACACCAAGATGAGTCATACCAACCGAAACATTGTGAATAACGCGGCTTTTGAACCCATTTTTACCCGACTGCTGGGATTTGACTACACCTCGGCCGGTGCTCTTCAGGCCCGCCGCTACATGGACAAGTACGGGATCATGCCGGAGCAGGTCGCTGCCGTGGCAGTGAAAAACTTGGGAAACGCCCTTCGCAATCCCTACGCCCACAACAAAGGGCAAGTCACCGTTCAAGATGTGCTCTCTTCACCATTGATTGCCGATCCCATCCATCAGATGGAGATGGCTCCGGATACAGACGGAGCTGTGGCCTTGATTCTTGCCTCGGAGAAAAAAGCAAAGAAGATTACTGACACCCCGGTATGGATCAAAGGGCTGGGGGTTTGCTACGATGCCCATTACCTGGGGGACAGGGATCTGGCCGATTGCATGGCCCTTGAAAAGGCATCTCAACAGGCCTACCGCATGGCCGGTATCAAAGATCCTGTAAAAGAGGTTGATTTGATTGAGTTGGGAGATGAGTTTTCCTACCAGGAGCTGTTGTGGCTGGAAGGATTGGGAATTTGTGAACGTGGCGGAGCTGGAAAGCTCCTGGAGAGTGGTTTCACCGCATTTGATGGTTCTTTGCCGGTGAATCCCTCCGGTGGTTTGCTGTCAGGTGTGCCGGCCAATGTCATGGGGCTCAACCGTGCTGCCGAAGCTGCCTTGCAGATTATGGGTAAAGCCGGGGATCGACAGATAAAAGGAGCCGGAACCGCCATTGTCCAGGGACACAGCGGGTTTTGTGGACAGCATCACTGCGTCATTGTATTGGGTAAAGAATAAGGAGGCCAAATTGAAACGAAACGTTGCAATAATCGGCGGAGGGCAGACCGTACATGCGGCCCGCCGCCATGATGTGAACCAGGTGGAGATGGTCAACGAAGCAGTCCGTGCCGCCCTTGCAGATGCAGATATGACCATGGACGATATTGATGCGGTGCTGGTGGGAAACATGGAATTTTTTGAAGGGACCCACATGACCGACTGTTGGCTGGTGGACGGCATCGGCACCTATGGCAAGCCAGGATTGAAAATAACCACCGGCGGTACCGTAGGTTCTACCATTGTCTGTGCCGGAGCCCACCACATTGCCAGCGGCCTTTATGACCGAGTGTTGTGCATCGGTTTTGAAAAACAAGAAGAGGGGGATACCGGCGCCATTTTGAGTGGCGTTGCCCATCCCCTTTTCGGTCGATCCATGGCCGGGGCCGCAGTGGGGTATTTTGCCATGCTGGGTTCCTCTTACATGGACACCTACGGCGCTAAGGAAGAACACTCGGCCATGGTTGCCGTGAAGTCACGGCAGAATGCCCGGAAGAATAAATATGCCCATCTGAAACTGGATATCACCGTGGAAGATGTCCTTAATTCAAGAATGCTTGCCTATCCCATTCGTCTCCTGGACATGTGTCCTGCTTCAAATGGTGCCACGGCAGTGATACTGGGGGATGAGAAAAGTGCCAAAGACCGGTGCAAAAAACCGGTATGGATCCGTGCCATGGATACCTCCCACAACGAGCAGTTTGAACTGGACTGGCGGGATGTGACAACGACCCGTACCATTTTTTCCAAGGCCAGTGCAGCCCGGGTTTACAAAAAATTGGGTGTAACCAAACCGGCGGAATATTTTGACGTATTTGAGGTTTACGAGCCTGCCACCTGGGCTGAAATGCTCTGGTATGAGGATTTGGGAATATGCGCACCGGGTGAGGGATTCAAGTTGGTTGAAGCAGGAAAGACAGAAATCGACGGACCCATCCCGGTGAATCCTTCAGGCGGTGTTCTGGCCACCAACTGTATCGGTGCATCGGCTATGAACCGTATATGGGAAGCCGCTCTTCAGATTCGGGGTGATGCCGGTGGACACCAGGTACCAAAGGACGTTAACCGTGCCCTTACAACAGCCTATGGCGGCACCAACTGGACAGTATTGGTTGCGCTTTCCAGCAGCCTTGATGATTGATATCTCATTGGATAGGATGAATGGATGAAGGAAAAAAAAATGCAGGGTGAAACGAAATTAAAAGAGGCAGCAAGTATACCCATAACCGTGGATGTCCCCTATCGGTTCGCTGCAGGAAAATATCTGGCAAAATTTCTGGTGGAAATGCGTGACAATGGTGACTTTTATGGTATTAAATGCCCGGTTTGTGAGCGGGTTCAGGTACCGCCCCGTGTGGTGTGTGCCATCTGTCATGTGGAAAACGACCAATGGATCAAGCTTGGCAATGAGGGGACACTCAAAGGTTTTACCACCATGTATATTCCTTTGACCGATCCCACCACCGGTATCGCCCATGAACCTCCCTTTGCCTATGGAACAGTGAATCTGGATGGGAGTGACTCGGGAATTGATCACATGATCAACCCGGCAGTGGATCCGGGTGAAATCAAGATCGGAATGAGGATGCGGGCAGTTTTAAGGCCCCAGGAACAACGGATCGGTGATCTCAGTGATATTCTTTACTTTGATCCGGTGAAAGAGTAGCTCTTTTTCAAAAACAATTTCGTCGAATTATCATTTCGAGCGATCTAAAATTGTTTTTCATCAGGTACTGAAAAAAACAATTTTTTAAAATCAAGGAGGTTTGGTCATGCCGGAAGAGAAAGAGTACGGCCCCTTTGAAGTCGACCAGCACATTGTAGCAAAATGCAGATACTATGTCGGAAAAATTGGCAGTCAATTTTATGAAAAACTCAAATCCGAAAATAAAATCACAGGGGTTAATTGCAAAACCTGCGATAAGGTATACTGGCCCCCCCGGGCAACCTGCGGACGATGCTTTGCAGCCCTGTCCGAGGCTGATCTTGTGGAAATAGGTCCGGAAGGTACCCTGGAAACATTTACCAGAATAGATTATCACGAACCGGTGCACCCACAAAAAGGCCCCCTGGTGTACGGGGTGATCAAGCTGGACGGTGCCGACTCCGGAATTGCCCATTTGATCGACGAGGTCGATTATGAAAAACTTGCCTGCGGCATGCGGATGATCCCTGTGTTTTCCGATACTCCTGCTGGAAATATTCTTGATATTAAATATTTTAAGCCTTTTGATTCTGGAGACCCTTCATGAACTTAGAAAAACCTGAAAGTTACCTGAGCATGTTCAACGGAAAACTGGGTGCCGAACGGGGCATCAGCCGATACCAGCGCAGAGATGACGGTTCACACATATTCCATAACACCGAGGATTACTACGAGTGGTGGTATCTGGATGCCGCATTTGACAATGGTTATCATTTCGTTACCACCCTGCATTATCGTAACGGATTTATGAAGCCCATGATTCCAACCATCCAGTTTTTCATTTACAAACCCGACGGCACAAAAATCGAACGGTATGCCCTGGTCGATCCGGATGATGCAACGGCTCACCCCGATTACTGTGATGTCCAGATGGGAGACAGCTTCATAAAAGACATGGGCGATCATTATGATGTCTGTTTGAAAATCGGTGGCATGGGTGCCCGTTTGAAACTGAAAAATACGGTACCCTCCTGGAAGCCAGGGAACGGCATGCTCTATTTTGATGAGAAAACCGGCAGGGACATGGGGTGGACTGTGGCGGTTCCCGCTGGAACCATTGAAGGGGAATTGTACCTGAAAGACGAAACCATAGCGGTCAAAGGACATGGATACCATGACCACAATTGGGGAAACTGTCCCATGCACTCCCTGTTTGAAAACTGGTACTGGGGCAGAATACACGATGATAACTTTTGCGTTGATTATGGTTGGGTGAAACCCAAAGATTCAAGTATGCCAATGGTCGCTCCACTGCTCATTGCATCCAAGAATGATATTGTGCTCTCCACCAACATGCTCAAAGTTGATTTGCAGGAGGAAAAGGAAGACGAGGTGTTTGGCAGAAAATATGCCAATCGTCTGAATCTTTCCGCCGATGCAAAAGGTGTGGCTTTAAATATTGATATTCAATCCAAACGGATCGCGGAGCGTCTTTTGCTTCCTTCTGCTGCCGAATGGGAGCAGCACTATTACCGTTTTATTGCGGAGTACACCATGAAAATAACCGTTGACGGAACAAAACATGAATCCTCCGGCGAAATGCTCCATGAATTTGTATTGCTCTAAAACTGCAAATTGATCTGTTTAAGCTGTGTTGGCAACCAAAAGTCCTGCATGTAATAAAGGGAGTTGTTTTAATGAAATGGGAAAAGAAATATCAAGAGAAACTGGTCTCCTATGACGAGGCTGCTGGGGAAATCCAATCCAACGACAGGGTTTGGTACGGACCTTCCATGAGCAGTCCGGTGGAGATCATCCAAGCCATCACGCGCCGGTACAAAGAGCTGAGGAATGTGACCATGGGTACGGCGATTTTGCTGTATCCTTTTGACTACCTGAAGACGGAGTACAAAGGTCACCTCAGCCATATGGCTTATTTTACCGGCCCCGTTGAAAGGGCCATGCGGTCCCAGGGAAATGTTGATCTGTGCAGTTATCACTTTTCTCAAACCGATTGGCAATTGCCAAATCACCTGAAGCCCCGGGTCGGTATTTTTGAAGTTTCAACTCCCGACAAAAATGGAAATATGAGCCTTGGACCGGCAGGTGCCACCATGATTCGTACCTCATTGGACAAAATCGAGACTAAAATCCTTCTGGTCAATAAAAAAGCGCCTTATGTGTATGGCGCATCTGATACTTTTTTAAACGTAAAAGACAATGATGTAAAATATATTTGCGAATGCGATAGGGAACTGCCCATATTTCCCCAGCCGCCGGTGGAAGATATCGACCGCCAAATAGCCAGCCGTCTCATCGAGCACATCCAGGACGGCTCCACCATCCAGATTGGCGTTGGTGGTGTTGCCAATGCCATTGGATTTTGCCTTGAAAATCACAAGGACCTGGGTGTGCACACGGAGATGCTCACGGATTCCATGATGCATCTGGCCAAAAAAGGGGTGATTACCGGCAGGAAAAAGACATTGAATCCCAATGAAATTTCTATTGCTTTTGCCTTGGGTTCCACCGAATTGATGGAGTATATCCATAAAAACGATTTCGTGAAGGTGTATCCCACCTCATATATAAATGATTCCGATAACATTGCAAAAAATCATAAATTTGTTTCCATCAATGCTTCTTTGATGTGCGATCTCACCGGACAGATGTGCTCGGAATCCATTGGCTTTGACCAGTTCAGCGCCACAGGCGGTCAGGTGGATTTTGTAAGGGGTGCCACAAAAGCCGAAGATGGGAAATCATTCTTGGTATTCCGTTCCACAGCCACGCTCAAAGACGGTACCATCGTGTCCAGGATCAATGCCACTCTACCTCCGGGTGCGGTTGTGACGACACTTCGCAGTGACGTACAATATGTGGCCACGGAAAACGGTATTGCCTTTCTTCGGGGGAAAGCCATTCGGGAGAGAGTGGAGGCCCTGATTGGCATTGCCCATCCGGATTTCCAGCAGCAACTTCTGGATGACGCTAAAAAATTCGGACTTTTGTTTTAAATGTCGGATAAAAAACTGAAATACCAATGAAAAACATTGAATTTCTTCTGCTTGGGCACTTGGCACATTAAGGAGGATTTTCCTGGGGAACCATGGGGTAACCGGCGGATAGGAGGAGTTAAAATGGAAAAATTATATTACGATGATTACACATTAGGGGAGATATTTGTTTCTCCTGCACGGACCATGACGGAATCCGATATACACAGCTATTCATCCCTCACCGGAGACTGGCATCCCATACACACGGATGTGGAGACTGCAAAGAAAAGTCCCTTTGGGGAGAGAATTGCCCATGGCATGCTCACTTTGAGCATTGGGATTGCACTTCCCTTTCGGCTAGGGCGTTACGTTACTGCACCTAAATCATTTATTGCTTTTTACGGCATCGATTCTCTTCGGTTTACAGCACCCTGTAAAATCGGGGATACCATCCATACTGAGGTTACGATAACTGGGCTGGTGGAGAAAGACGAAAAACGGGGTATTATTGTGTCTGAAAGTAAAGTGGTTAACCAGAATTCGGAAGTCGTGTTGGTGTTTACTGCCAAAACTCTGGCTGGAAGGCGGCCACCTTCTATAAAGTAGCATTACATGCCAAATGAAGCATTCTGTTTCAAACAGATTGAATCAAAATTTAAATTTACGGAAAAATGGAGAATATTCAATGGCTAAAAAATATTATAGTGATAGGAATGTTAAATTCCTGCTTCACGAGGTGTTTGATGTAGAATCTCTGACAGAACATGAGTATTATGCAGATCACAACAAAAAGGCCTTTGACATGGTCTTGGGCTCAGCCGCCAGAATAGCAAAGGATAAACTTTGGCCCATCTTTGAAGAGATGGATCGTAATCCCCCTGAGATTGCAGACGGTACAATCAAGGTACACCCAGCGGTAAAGGATATAATGAAGGAGTTCGCCGAAGGAGGGTGGATTTCCACCATCGTACCCTACGAACTGGACGGAGAACAACTTCCCCATTTGGTTGCTTACGCCTGCCAGTTTATTTTCATGTCTGCCAACTACTCGGCCAGCGCCTATACCGGATTGAGTGACGGTGCAGCCAGGCTTATCGAGAATTTTGGAAGCAAAAACCTTTATGATCGCTATGTTCCCAATTTGCGTAACGGAACATGGCAGGGTACCATGGCGTTAACAGAGCCGGAAGCCGGAAGTTCACTGACAGATCTCGAAAGCACAGCCATACCCACCGAGGATGGATACCACCTTATTTCAGGTCAGAAAATATTCATTTCCGGTGGCGACAACGATGCCGTTGAGAATGTGGTTCATCTGTTGCTTGGCAGAATTGAAGGCGCACCCCTCGGCATTAAGGGGATCTCTCTTTTTGTTGTCCCTAAATTCAGAGTGGAGGATGACGGCAGCCTGGTTGCCAATGATGTCACCACCTCCGGCGTTTTTCACAAGCTTGGATACCGTGGATGCCCCATTGCTCAGCTCTCCTTTGGTGATAAAGGTCAATGTAGAGGATATCTGGTGGGCGAGCCCAACAATGGGCTTAAGTGTATGTTTCAAATGATGAACGAGGCACGGGTGGGTGTTGGGCTTGGTGCCACTGCCATGGCAACGGCAGCTTATTATGCCTCTTTGGAATACGCCAATGATCGTAAACAGGGAAGAAAAATAGGGCAGAAAGACCCCGCCTTGCCGCCGGTGGCTATTATTGAACATGCCGATGTCAAGCGTATGCTGCTTTTCCAGCGAGCCATTGTGGAAGGTTCCCTTTCCCTTGCCATGCAGTGCAGCCAATACCTTGATTTTGAAAAAGTGTTAACCGGTGAAAAGAAGAAAAAATACAGCCTTCTGCTGGATCTTTTAACTCCCATCCTCAAAAGCTATCCTTCGGAAATGGCCATCCTCTCCATAAGTCAGGGGCTTCAGTGCTTTGGCGGATCAGGTTTTTGCGACGATTACCCTCTGGAACAATACTATCGGGATTGTCGCATTCATCCCATCCACGAAGGCACCACTGCCATACACGGTATTGATCTTTTGGGCCGTAAAACCGTTATGCAGGACGGTAAAGCCTACGAGCTTTATATTGAAGAAGTTGCTCTGTGTATTGACGAGGCCAAAGGCATATCTGAGCTGATTCCCTATGCCGAGAAACTGGAAACTTCTTTCAATAATCTCAAGGCCCTTACGGTTCATCTCCAGGAGATGCGGCAGGAAAAAGGCGATGAGATCTATTTGGCTGATGCCACCTTGTATCTTGAGTATTTCGGTATCAGTTGTATTGCCTGGCAGTGGCTTCTCCAGGGTATTGCCATTCAAAAAGCCCTTTCCGGCAAATCTAAAAAAAAGGATGAGTTGTTTTATAACGGTAAAATGAAAACCTTGCAATACTTCTATGAATATGAGTTGCCCAAAACAGTGGGTCTTGAAATGCGTTTGAGGAACAGTGATGGTTTGACCGTCACTATGACACCTGAGTTGTTTAAAGATTAATGGTAAATTTATGATGGAGATGTCGTGGAATCTCAGATTCTCATGAAACTGTCCTACATGGAAAACTATAAATTTAGACATTGTATCTTATTAAAATATTTAGGAAATTCCATTATTAAAGATGCCGGGTGAGAAAGTTTTTCCACCCGGCCCAAGAGTATTTAATACATGGTGAAATTATTTTTCTTTTCAGGAAAAGATTTACTTGATGGTCCGCTGTATGTCCAGGAATCAAATGTGCCGCTGCATCCCAGATCCGCATCACCTTCCATAATATGTCCCTTGAGCTCTATTTATATATGAAGCATGTCAAAAAATACGGTATCAACTGTTTCACTCTTCATCCTTATTAAAATTGTGTTTTTTCATGGAGAAATTATCTACTCTTTAACTCTCTGTATTTATGTGTAAAATTTAAGCCATATAATCTTTTATACCTGGTTCGAAATGTTTTTTAAAATATGCTTGACAGAAAATCGATATGTTGGTATTGATGAATATCGTTCAATAAATTTAAATTTATGAGCAATGTTTAAATTGTGGTGTATATATCATTGTGTGAAATTTTCGGTGGCTTTGATGTGGTTCGGGTACCAGGCATGATCGTAAGGTCTGCCACCATATGAAAATTAGATCCAACCTCACAAGCATCCAGAATAAAAGCCTTTATTCCTCACCATTGAGATTTAACCATCAAGATGGCCGACGTTATGATCAAGCTTGTGATACGGTATACCGTTAAGGGCCATCACCTATTCATTATTGGTAAGTATTGACGAGAGAAAACATGTATCCTCCTGCGAACAAATCCTTGAATTTATATTGTTTAAGTAATTTTCTAAAATTAATTAATTCACGGATGCTACGACGGATACTAAGGGGTGAAAATGGAAAAACTATATTACGAAGACTACACTAATGTAATCTGGCTAAAGAAAAATCTATAATTAAAGTAATGGACTTTACATAAGGAGGTGTGGGCGATATATTCTAATGAATATCATTTACTCGTTGACTTTTTTGAGAAAGAAATTTGTTGTTTACAATGAATATTACGAATATTTTCACAAGATCAAAAGGAGAGCTATGAGATCAATAATGAAATTTAAATTGTATTGTTCAAAATATTTACCTGTAAAATGGATTTTGTTTTTGTTCCTGCTGTGCCTTCTACCTCGAATGGACGCGTTTGCCTTAGAGTTATATGAAAACAATTCGGTTTCCGTCTCCCTTGATACCACCTTGTCCTGGGGGATGAAGTTTCGTGTTCAGGATCGTGATGACGATTTGATAGGGATAGCACAAGGGGGGGATGCAGTCTCTTCAAATATTGATGATGGCAATTTGAACTTTGATAAAGGTATTGCCGGTAATGTATTTAAAATCACTTCTGAAATGGAAATTGAAAGTGATAATTGGGGCGGGTTTTTCAGGGGTAGCGCTTTTTACGATTGGGAGCTGATGCAGAATGACAGGGAGCGGACAGATTTAACCGATAAAGCCGAGGATGAAGCCGGGAGAAAAGCCGAAATACTTGATGCCTACATTTGGGGATCCCATGACATCGGTTCCATGCCAGCCACACTTCGGGTCGGTAGACAGGTGATCAATTGGGGAGAGAGCCTTTTTATTGGAAACAGCATTAACACGCTTAATCCCATTGATGTGGCGAAAATCCGTGTTCCCGGAGCCGAGTTAAAAGAAGCATTGATGCCACTTGCTTCCATTTATGGATCAATCGGGCTCACCGATAATCTCAATTTGGAGGGTGTCTATCTGCTTGAATGGGATAAATACACACTTGATCCTCTGGGCACCTATTTCAGTACCAGCGACACCGCCTCACCAGGTGGTTTTAAACTTCTGCCCGGATATGGAATGGTTCCTGATAATGGTAATGCATCTGTTGTGGATACGTCCATGGCAGTCCCACGGAGTGAAGATAAGGAGGCAGACGACCAGGGGCAGTTCGGTATTGCCCTGAGATATTTTGTTGAGTCCCTGGATACTGATCTTTCATTTTATTACCTCAATTATCACAGTCAGACGCCTGTTTTAAATTTGAAAAATGCGTCCTTAAACGGGGTGATGGCTGCAGCGGGTGGTGACATGAATGCCTTTTGGGAAACCGTTAATTTCGAGACCGAATATATAGAAGATGTCAGCCTGTTGGGTATGGCGTTTAGCACCTCTCTATGGGACTCTGCTGTCCAGGGGGAAATTTCACATCGAATGGATGCGCCCCTTCAAATTGATGGTAGTGAGATGTTTTTTGCAGTGCTGGGGCAGCTCGACCCATTTTTTGCGGATAATAATCAAATTGGTGATTACAGCGGGACATTTGACGAAAAAATTAAGGGGTACATATTACGCGATGTAACCCAGGTACAGGTATCTATGATCAAAAACCTCGGCAGGTGGGGTGGGATGGATACATGGAACGTGTTAGGAGAAATTGGCTATACCCATGTTCATAATATGCCTGATAAAAGCGATTTACGAATTTCAGCGCCGGGCGTGCAGGCAAGTGGAAATGAGGTGATAGGACCTGTGGCTCACCCCCATGCTGATGTGGTAGATGACGATCACTTTGCCGATGCGGATTCCACGGGTTATCGATTGATGTTATCCACCAAATTGAATGATGCATTCTGGGATGTGAATCTATTGCCAAGAATTGCCTGGTCCCATGATGTGGCAGGGAATGCACCCTCTTCACTGGGAACTTTTCAGGAGGGACGAAAGGCCATTACCCTTGGAATCGGTGCTGAATATCACACACGATGGCTGGTTGATGTGAGTTACACCAACTACTTCGGAGCCGGCAGCTATAACTCCATCAATGACAGAGATTTTCTTGCTTTTAATATTAAATATCAATTTTAACAATTAACTGCACAAGGATACAAGGAGGTACAAATGTCATATCGCGTACATATTCTATGGATAAGTCTTTTGATTGTATTTTGTCTTATTTTTTCCAACGCATGGGCAGTAACAGATGAAGACCTTGCCCGATTAGGAAAGGATCTGACACCAATAGGTGCTGAAAAAGCAGGGAATGAAAAAGGTACTATTCCAGCATGGGAGGGGGGGCTCACCACACCACCGGCAAATTATGTTCCAGGAGAATACCGTGTAGATCCCTATACTGAAGACAAGGTTCTGTTTACCATCACAGCTGATAACATGGATCAGTATGGAGACAATTTAACCCAGTCCCACAAAGAGATGTTAAAACGCTATAGTACGTTTCGCATGAATATTTACCCAACACGCCGTTCAGCAGGCTACCCGGAACGTATTTATGAGACCACTAAACTTTATGCAAAAGGTGCACAAATGGATCCTTTGGGTGGTTTTAGAAATATAGTTCAAGGAATTCCCTTTCCAATTCCGGCGAGTGGAGCAGAAGTGATGGCCAATTATCAGGCCAGGTACAGGGGGGAGTCTTCAAAAAAGACGTATCATCAATTGGTTGTCCAGGAAAACGGGAGCTACACACCAGTTAAAATGAGCGAAGTGTTTTACAACAAGTACCATCTTCCGGACATGACATTGGATCAATTAGATTTTATCCTTTATTATAAACAATATGTCCATGCACCTCCCAGGCTGGCAGGTCAGATAGTACTACTGCACGAACCCACAGGTTATAGCGACTATGATCGTACTGTCTGGACCTATAACCCCGGTCAGCGAAGGGTAAGGCGGGCACCAAACTATGAGCATGATAATCCGGGAACAGGTTCTGATGGTCTGTTTACTGTAGATCAGAAGAATCAGTGGAGCGGTAAAACTGAGCGCTATGATTGGACACTTATAGGTAAGAAAGAGATGTATGTACCCTATAATGACTATGCTTCCGTTACGGACAAAGTAAAACTCAAAGATCTAATCAGGCCCCTCCATCTTAATCCTGATCATCTCAGATACGAACTTCATCGCGTGTGGATTGTTGATGCCACTTTAAAAGAAGGGGCAAAGCATCTCTATAAGAAACGTAGATATTATTTTGATGAGGATTCATGGCATCCCCTGGTTCAGGATATCTATGACAATGAGGATAAATTCTGGAGATTCACTGAATCCCATTGCATGAGTTACTATGATGTCCCAACATTTATGATGGCTTACGAAACACATATGGACCTTTTATCCAAAAGATATAATGTTTCGCAATTGGTTAATGAAACTGAACCCATTGATTTTACGGTTAAATTTGACCTAAAAGAATTTACAACATCAGCAATCCGCATGGAGGGTAGACGATAAACAACTAAAATTTATTTCTGTAACCAGGCCTTGGTATATAAAACTAAGGCCTGGTTCAGAAAAAATTTTTCAGTGGCTCAATTTTCTGAGTTGATAAAATTATGTGGGTCAAGATTAAATTCATTTTTATTTCCAATTAAATGACAGACTATTTTGAAAAAAAGCACAATAAAATAAGCCTGACCCAAACGCCAATATATAAGTTCGAAAGTTCAGTCAATAAGGGGGCAAGTTGGATAATAATGAAAACAATGACATATTAGAAAGACCATTAATATTTATGGGCGAGTCTATGCTGAAATATGTTTTTTTCATGTGTTTGGGTGCACTTATGATGTCTGTACCCGGAAAGGCTGTGGCTGATAACGGGATCAGTCAGTTGATGCCAAAAGCCTCCAGGGCGCTTTTTCTGGATATTGCCAAGGTGGGTAACCGGTTCATTGCGGTGGGAGAAAGAGGGTATGTCATATATTCTGATGACGACGCATCTTCCTGGCATCAAGTCCAGGTTCCCACCCGGGCTATGCTCACGGCACTTTTTTTTATTGATGATCAGGTGGGATGGGCCGTGGGTCATGATTCGGTCATATTAAGGAGCGAAGACGGTGGCCTGCATTGGGAAAAAGTCCATGTCGATGAGAAACAGGGGGATCCACTGTTTGATATCCTTTTTTTCGATCGACAGAACGGAATAGCCGTTGGTTCCTATGGCCTTTTATTGGTCAGTTCTGATGGCGGTAAAAGCTGGATCAAAGGATCAATTAATGAAGAAGTTGACATGCATCTAAACCAGCTGGCAATAGATTCCTCTGGTCGCTGTTTTATTGCTGGTGAAGCCGGTTCCATTTATCGTTCCGATGACAGAGGGGTGAGTTGGACAACACTTAACTCTCCCTACAATGGTTCTTTTTTTGGAGTACTGCCCCTTGAATTGGACACGTTGCTCATATATGGCATGTTGGGGCATCTGTACCGTTCTGAAGATGCCGGAAAAACGTGGAAGGGTATAAATACAGGAACTCGGGCAACGTTGACAGGCGCCAGCCGGTTGCCCGACGAAACACTTTTGATAACAGGGCTGAACGGTGTGCTTTTGCTTAGTAAAGACGGAGGGAAATCTGTCACAGTGCATCAATATCCCCGGCGAATTGGTTTTTGCGGATTGGTGCCGCTGACGGACAGATCTTTTTTAGTATGCGGGGCAGGGGGGTGTACTGAGTTTTCCAAGGATGATGTAATAAAGTTGCCTAAGGAATGAGTCCGAAATAACATACCCATTTAAAAATTGGGGAACACTATCCTTCAACTGTGGCTTGTTCTAAAATGGGCAAGTTATTTAAGACCGGTTCCTAATACTACAGCGACACTTTGAGTTAAAACCCTATGGCCATTGATTTTTTATGAGATTAATCAGCATTAATCATAGGCAAAACAACTTGAGTTTTTTATGTGAACATTTAAGTGTCGCTGTAGTGCTAATGAATAATGTTTAAAGAATCAGCTTTTTAAATCCAAAAGTAGGGTAAAACCATGAATCGCGACAAATTTATTCAAAAAGCAGCAGATTTTATTTTTAATCGACGCGCGTTAGTTGTCGGGGGCTTCTGCATCATAACTATTTTCATGTTGTACTCCCTTTCTCATCTCCGAGTGGAGTCTGGATTTGAAGCCCAGATTCCCATGAAACATTCCTACATGAAAACTTTTACAAAGTTTCGTTCGGATTTCGGAGGTTCCAATCGCCTGATAATTGCCATGATGGCAAAAAACGGGGATATTTTCACACCGGAATATTTAACTGCACTGGAAAATGCAACCAATGAAGTGTTTTTTACGGAGGGGGTTGATCGATCCAGGGTCAAATCAATTTTTACACCCAATGTCAGATTCACCGAGGTGGATGAAGAAGGATTTACGGGTGGTAATGTGGTACCGGCAGAATTTAAACCCACACCCGAATGGATTGAAAAGGTTCGAAAGAACATTATCAAATCTCCTTATGTTGGACGGCTTGTAGCCAATGATTTCAGCGGAGCTATCATATCAGCAGAGCTTTTCGATACCAGCCCGGAAACCAATAAAAAAATTAACGCCAGAATGGAAGAGCTGAGGCAGAAATATACCAATGAAAATGTTTCGGTTCATATCCTTGGTTTTGCAACATTTGTCGGTGCCATTGCGGATGGGACCACTCGGGTTGTACTGTTTTTCGGTATTTCATTTTTGATTACAACTTTGATGATCTATATATATACGCGATCCAAGCGGCTTACGTTGTTACCGCTTGTTTGCTCCCTGATCGCGGTTGTCTGGCAACTGGGAATGCTTCCTTTGCTTGATGTGGGACTTGAACCCATTGGAATATTGGTTCCTTTTTTAATTTTTGCCATTGGAGTCAGCCACTCCATCCAGATGATTCGGGCCGTTGGGGCTGATATGTGTCAGGGTATGGCGTGCTTGGAATCCACCCAAGGGGCTTTTAAACGTCTTTTGATTCCAGGCCTCATCGCCCTTGCCAGCGATGGATTGGGCTTTTTTGTCATCAGTGTTATTGAGATCAAGGCCATTCAAAATCTGGCTATTGCGGCAAGCCTGGGCGTTGTAGCAATTTTTTTCACCAATTTGATACTTTTGCCTGTACTGATCTCCTACCTTAAATTTGATGATGATTATAGTGCCATGGTGAACAGGCGCATGAAGCGTCTGGAACCCTTCTGGAAAAAAGTTTCCCGGGTCACCCGAACCCGTTCGTCATTGGTTATTATTTTGATCAGCCTGGGCTTGGCGGTTTTTGGTGTCTGGAAAGGTGCAGATATCAAAATCGGAGATGTACATCGCGGAGCTCCGGAACTTCGGGCTGATTCGGTGTACAATCAGGATGTTTTTCTTGTTAATAGCAAGTTTTCAATTGGTATGGATACATTTACAGTGTTTGCCAAGACCACTTCCAATGGATGTGTGGACCACGATATTATGTCGGATATTGACACATTTGTATGGCATTTGAGTAATGTGCCGGGGGTGCAGTCAGTTGGATCCATGGTACAGATTGTAAAAATGTCTTATGCCGGGTGGAATGAAGGACATCCAAAGTGGCGAACCCTGCCAAGAAATCCCCAGTCATTATCCCAAGCCGGGCAATTCCTCGAATCATCAACGGGTTTGCTTAATCCGGATTGCAGTGTTATGCCCTTGTATGTGGATCTTGAAGACCATAAAGCAGAAACCATTCAGCGTGTCGTTAATGCTGTGAAATCATACAACAGCGAGAGCGGAAAGGTCTCCTTTCTCATGGCAAGTGGTAATGCCGGTATCATGGCTGCCACCAATGAAGAGGTCAAGCGTTCTCAATATCCCATTCTTCTCTATGTATTTGGAGCTGTGATTTTTTTGTGCATGATTACGTTCAGGTCCGCGCGTGTAACCTTGTGCATTGTACTTCCCCTTGCCCTTGTATCGTTACTCGGTTATGCAGTGATGAGCCTTTTGCAGATCGGGCTTAAAGTCAATACGCTTCCCGTGGTTGCCTTGGGTGCGGGAGTTGGCGTGGACTATGGGATCTACACCTACAGCAGAATGGAGAGTTTTCTCAAAAATGGTGACTCACTGGAGGTGGCCTATGAGCGTACGCTGGATCTGTCAGGTTATGGTGTTATTCTTACAGGCTTGACGCTGTCAGCAGGTGTTGCGACATGGATATTTTCTCCGCTTAAGTTCCAGGCAGATATGGGGATATTGCTGACATTTATGTTCTTGGTAAATATGATTGGCGCTATTGTTTTATTGCCCGCTCTGGCACGGTGGCTTTTATCCAAAGAAATGATGGAAAGCGTGGCAACCAAATCGGAAACATCTTGTACAATGAAAGAGTTGTCAAACTAAGGTTTATGACCACCGTTGGAAACTTTATTAATAATTTTTAAGTGATATTTGGCATCCTTCAAATATACTTTACACTTCTTGGAACATTTCCCATTTGCAGGGGCTTTTCTCCAAAAGACTGTAAAGTACTTTTGGAGTTTATATGAAAGTCTTAACAACGTACTATAATTAAAGGACTTTCGTTTTTCGTTGTGGGCAGGCCAAATCCCCAATATGATCTGCCCATGGCAGTTATATGAAGGATGCTTGATATTTTTTTGTTAATCTTTTTTGTTAATTTCTTTTAAGCACAAAAGGAGTGAATTTGCCATGTGGATCATTCAACAGCCCCTGTTGCGGATCAAGCACCGTATTTTAAAATTGCTTTTGAAACTGATGAATATACCGGTACCGGAACTGTTGTCCGGTGCCGGTAAGGTAAAAGAACTTCCGGAAATTATAAAAAAAGAAGGCATTGATAATGTTCTGTTCGTTACTGATAAAGTCTTGATGAAGCTTGGCCTCCCTGATACTCTTTTGGCTGCGCTTGATCAGAATGGAATAAGATATATAATATTTGACAATGTAGAGCCCAATCCCACCATTCAGAGTATGGAGGATGGCCTCAAAGTATACCTTAAAAATGAATGCAAGGGGATCATCGCATTTGGCGGTGGATCACCCATGGACTGTGCAAAAGTGATTGGTGTCTTGAAAACCCATCCCGGCAAAACAGTATTTCAGATGAGGGGGTTGTTTAAAATTAAAAATGATTTGCCCCCGGTTTTTGCTATTCCTACAACAGCCGGGACAGGTTCCGAGGCAACGATTGCGGCAGTGGTGACAGATCCTGAGAGTCATGAAAAATTTGGTATTGGAGATGGCCGATTGGTTCCCAAATGGGCGGTTCTGGATCCGGAACTGACGGTTAGTCTCCCGCCCCATATCACCGTAGCCACGGGTATGGATGCGTTGACCCATGCCATTGAAGCGTATGTCAGTTTTTTGTCCACCGATTTTACAGATAAATATGCCGAAAAAGCCGTGGCGTTGATTTTTGCCAACCTTGAAAAGGCATATAAGGACGGATTGGATCTGGATGCCCGAAACAACATGTTGCTGGCCTCTTACTATGCGGGAATATCTTTTACAAGGGCAATGGTGGGATATGTTCATGCCATTGCTCATAATATGGGCGGACTTTACGGAGTACCCCACGGACTTGCCAATGCAATTATATTGCCCCATGTACTGGATTACTCCCGCAAAAATGCCGAAAAAAAATTGGCCAAACTTGCAATAGTCGCTGGTATCGGCGGCGCACAAGAACCCACCAGTCAGTTAGCTGAAAAATTTATTGATCGTATCAAAATAATGAATCTGGACATGAATATTCCAACAGGCATAAAGGAGCTTCAGGAAAAAGATATTCCGATCATTGTCAAACGGACTTTGGCAGAGACAAACATGTTTTATGCACCCCCCAGACTGATGAGTTCGAAGCAGTGCACCTCCATGATAAAAAAGCTTTTCATATAGACGAAAATTGTACTGTTTTGAAATGAGATTGAATTAACTATTGATGGCTCTGTAGAAAAATCGAAATTTACAATCCTCTATCGATAATTTCAGCATGTTATATCCAAAGAAGTATTGAAATCAGACTTGTTTCGACAGGCTGTTACGGAATGCATGATTTCACAAATCGTGCCACGATATATGGTAGTACTTTGGTTCTATTGCTACTATATATAGTGATCTTGTGAGAGCGTTTTTAGTTCAGTAACAGCCTGTTGAGTTCATCACCTATTGCACTTAAAAAATATAGGATACCAATGGACAGTTTATATTTTAACGAAAATCATATTGCGTTCCGCGAAAAGGCCAGATTCTTCGTGGAACAGGAAATATTACCCTTTATAAATAGTTGGGAAAAAGAGAAAACATTTCCACGTGATCTGTACCTTAAGGCAGGAAATTCTGGTTTCTTAGGGTTGGGTTACCCTGAAGCCTATGGGGGTACGCCATGCGATATTTTCAATGAAGTTATTTTTACAGAAGAGATTATACGGTGTGGATCGGTGGGGCTGGCCTCAAGCCTCGGCTCTGGAGCCATCGGGCTACCCCCCATTTATGCTCTGGGAACAGAACAACAAAAGCAAAAATTTATACCTCCGGTATTGAGGGGCGAAAAGATTGCTGTTCTGGGGGTCACTGAACCCTGCGGTGGATCAGATGTAGCGCACCTGCAAACAACGGCTGAGAAAAAAGGGGATCGATATATTGTAAATGGATCAAAGATCTTTATAACCAGCGGTACGCGTGCAGATGTTGTTACAACTGCCGTGAGAACCGGGGGCCTGGGGGCCGGAGGTGTCAGTTTACTGCTCATCGAAACAGACACTCCGGGATTTTCTGCGTCCGGCGGCTATGACAAACTGGGATGGCATGCTTCAGACACGGCTGAAATTTCATTTATGAACTGTGAAGTGCCTGTTGAGAACTTAATAGGGCAGGAAAATAAAGGTTTTGCCGGTATTATGGTTAATTTCCAGAAGGAACGTCTTCTTTTGGGTCTGGAAGCTCAAACCGTAGCGGAGATGGCTCTTGAAGCATGCTTGGAGTTGATGAAACAATATCCAGCCGTCGCAAAAAAACAGGCGATTCGCCATAAACTGGCTGAAATGGCCTCCAGGATAGAAGCTTCAAAGCAGTTTAATTATTGCAATGCATATTATATAGGGCAAAAACAAGATGTCTTAAAGCAGGTTTGCATGGGTAAGAATTTCAGTTCTTCTGTGTGTGACTTTGTTGTAGATCAGGCGCTTAATATACATTCAGATTGCGGTAGCCTGATTAATCCATTGGTTGAAAGACTTTACAGAGATTCTCGAGTCTTATCCATCGGTGGCGGTACATATGAAATCATGAATCATTTGATAGCCAAGCTGATGGAAATATAAACCTGTTATAATATGAGGGAAAAATGATATTTGAACCCAATGCAGAACAGAATGAAATTATCAAAGCTGCCGGAGAATTTGCTAAAGGTGAATTCGACCCCGACAAAAGCATTGAAATGGATCATAATTGTGAATTTCCTGGAAAAATTTATAAAAAAGCCTGCAGTCTCGGTTTCGTCGGTATCCATTTTCCTGAAATCTTTTCAGGGCAGGGAATGGGACTTATCGATTATACCCTGATGGCGGAGGCGTTGTGTTGTCAAGACTCTACAATGGGAAGTGCGCTGGCACTTTCAACATATGGTTCGGAATGTATTCTGCGTTTTGGGGACGATGGCCTGAAGAACAGAATCTTACCTAAGATTCTAAAAGGAAAAATGCTCTGTGGTGGTGGATTTACAGATTTGGAGCTGGATGCCGGCTCTATTCCTGTGGCTGAAAAGGATGGTGACAAATGGATATTAAATGGTAAGCAGTCCGCTGTAATTAATGCCGGTACTGCCGGTGTTTATTGTCTGCTTTGCAAAACCATGGAGAAGGGTGACACCCGGGAATCCATCAGTATGGTGATCATTGAAAAGGAGCGTGAAGGTGTTTCGGTTTCAAGCGGCCCCCCTACCATGGGACTGAGAGCCGTAAACATCACAGATTTGGAATTTGATAATGTTATGATCCCTTCAGAAAATTTTGTCAGCAATTTTGGCAACGGAGAACATCAGGCCGCATTGTTCATGAATGAGAGTCGAATTCAATTTGCGGCCATTGGCCTTGGGATTGCCCAGGGAGCTTTTGCTCATGCCCTTCAATATACAAAACAAAGAGAGCAGTTTGGTTTAAAACTTGCCAAATTCCAAGTCCTGAGGCACCGCCTGGCAGATATGGCCGTTAATATCCGTAAGGCAAGATTACTGACGTATCAAGCGGCGATGAATTTTGACAGGGGCGTCATTGATTTCAGTTTATCAGCTGCTGCTAAGCTGACCGCATGCAGAACTGCCGTTGAAGTTTCATTTCAGGCCATTCAGTTGCTTGGGGGGTATGGGTACATGTCTGAATATCACGTTGAGCGTTACTACAGAGATGCCAAAATGCTAGAGATATGTGGCGGCACACCTGATCATCTGAAAGATATTATAAGTGATGTAACCATCTGCAAAATTTGATATCTTTTATCAAATATATTTTATGCTGGAATCAATTTTATGAAACGTCAAGAATCCATAGGGCTTTCAGTTATTATTGGTATCGGCCCTGAAATTCAGGAGGAGGCAACCTTTGGGAGAAACAATCCCCAGTGGTGATTGAATTGAGCAATAGTCAATACGGTTCCAGTTAAGCTGGAATTTCATGCAAATATAATGAACTGGTTCAAACAAATTATTATGCCCTGATGGATCCCGAAGAGTGTATTGCCTGCGAAGAATGTATTGATCGCTGTCCCACAGGATCGATTACTTTGAACACAAAAGGGGGGGGAGAGTAGATCTTGATCGCTGTATCGGATGTGGCCTCTGCACAATTACCTGTCCTACCCAGGCGCTGAGCCTGCAGGAAAAGCCCGGGGAAAAATTGCGGGAACCACCTGAGCATAATCCGTTTATGAAATCTCCGGATAAATTTGAAAGTGAAATGGGATAAGCGTTTTTGAAAACCAGGTTCTTGTTTAGAACTCAGCACGTTATTTCAGACGGATTCCTTAGTAGAACGGCACGATACCAGACAACACCCGGTGACAGGTAAATTTATCGACAATAATCTGGTATTTAAGCAGACGGACAATGATGGTAACGCGTTTACGGTCGAGCTGATCCGACACAAAGATATTGTGTGTGTCAATCTTCTGGAAAGAGTGTCGCGATATAAAAGATTATTGGGCAAGTTATTTGTTCAAGGATGCCCTGACCCGGACGGGAAGTAAATATTATTACAATCCCAGGCTTTATCTCACAACAGGATTGTTTTATGCCATGGAGCCCCGCACCCCCATTCAATAGCTGCACGAGGTGATTTGGCTGGCCAAGTGCAGCCATGATGCGCGAATCACGAGAACGTTGCCAGCGATTACAACCCTTAAAATCGGATCAAGTTGGGGCCGCCGTTGCCTGGTGACACCATACCAGTTTTTCCGATAAACTCCTGGGTTTCCATGGCAGTATACAGATCCGTGTCATCCGGCGTGGTGGCAAGACACCGGGTGCCGTCATCCATCCGTGCAATAACGGTGGGAACCGCTTTCCTTTTTTCTTGGAAATAATGTCTTAACACCGTGTACGTTTCCACCGTGGCCCGGCCCGATGGTTTTTCAGTTAACCGGGGGCTCTCCATGGCATCAATGGAATGTTGAAGCGTTTCTCTGAAAGGACGATGCCATGGTTTTTCCAAAGCGACACCGCTGTAAATCCCTGCCGCATGTTTGGTCAGAAACCAACCCAGGCCTGTGACCAAGGCGCATTGTTCCGGATTTTTTCTCAAGCGTGAAACAGTTTGGGCAATGGCATGCATGGTATAGTTGTTTCCCGGTCCGCCGAAAAAAGACAGGCCGCCGGCAATACTGGGGGCAGGCGGATGTTTAATGTCCATGCCGATGGAGTTGGCCCCTATGACGGCGGCACAGGGAAAACAACTGTACAAATCCATGAAATCAATGTCGTCCATCGTCTTTTGCGCCATGGCAAGTGAGGTTTTCACAATATTTGTTATGGCCGGCGATGTGTGGTAATTCACCCTTTCACTGACCATCCATTTGTCTGTTGCTTCAGCACCACCAATGGGATAAACCCATTTCTCTTGTGGAATCTCCAGTTGCCTGGCAGTTTCCACGTTGGTTAAAAGTATGGCTGCCGCCTGATTGACAAAGGGGTTGGGATTCATGTCCTTGGTATAGGGAAAGGCGATCATGCGATTTTCCGGACGCGGTACGGTAATATCCTGTGGGACCGGGCTGTTCTGGTACCAGGCACCAGGCACGGTGGTGGCAATTTGTGCCATTTGACGATAGTAGGTGTCCAGATATGCCTGGTGCGCGGGTATATCCATTTTTAAATGGTAGCGCAGGGCATTTTCAAACAGCGGATATACACAGGGTGCAAGATCCATATGGTGGAGGGCTTCATGAGCGGAACAGCCTTCCCGTTTGCTGCCGATGATGCCGGGATCCGCATTGAGTCTTGCCAAATTCTTGAAATGGATTTCCATAACATTTTTACGATGGTGGTGATAAAGGGCTTCTCCTCCCACCAGCAGCGTAGTCCTGATCGTGCCTGCGGAAATTTGATCCGCTGCACGGTTGACCAGCCATTGGGGGGTGTTACCGCCAATGGCGGTTTCTTCCTTTATCGGTGGGTCAATATTCAGTGTGCCGCACAGATGGGCTAGGGGGGTGTCGTTTAAAGCAGTGCTCTGGGAATTGACCAGAACCAGGCTGTCAAGGCTGTCAAGGCTGGAAAGAATATCTGCTTTGCCGGTGTCTGCGGCACATTGCTCAACAGCATCCTTGATCATATCAAATACCGTAAAATTCGGATTCTCTATTTTTTGCCGATGCGTTGTCTGCCCAATACCGATGATAATCGGGGTTGTTTTGTCCTTTTTTCGAGTATTCATTTTTTAGGCCTTTTTTTTCAGCTTGTTTTTGATCATTTTTACACACTAAAGAAGAGTATTGTTGGCATCCTTCATATGACCCTAAAGTACTTTACACTGTTTGGGAAATAATTCCCAAGAAATGGGGTTTTTGATCCAACAAGTGTAAATTGGAAAATGAAGGATGCCGTATTGTTCAATATTTTCAGAAATATAAGCTACCTATTCAACTAAACCAGTGCCCAAGCCATTAGGGATAAATCATCAGGCATCAACTCTTAATCATATTGTTTAATTCCTCCAGCCAGTGCCCATCCTTACGCCACAGCCAGCAAGTATCAATGAATGGGGAGACATCAATAGTTTCAAAAGGTTTACGAATACTGGCACTGACCGCACCCTGAAATGCTGCAGGCGCCATTGCCATTAATAACTCAAGGATATGGCAGCATCCCTTAGGTCCTCCCAGCAGATCTTTAACCTTGTAGGTAAAACCGGGTGAAATCGACAATCCCTTAAGCGGTTCCAAAAAGTCTATGGTCTCACGACACAATCCAGAAGGTACTGTGGGCATTTCCACTTCCAGGTCAAGAATGGTCAGGGAATGCTGTTCAAGTGATAATCTGAGAATCATGTCGTGGATGGTACCCGGAGGGTGTATTTCCCCGGAATGCCGGTAGTAATTCATCAATCGATCATCTATGAGGCGGCCTTCAACCACAAGATTCCCAGTTTCTCCCTGGTAAATAGCCGTATTGATTTTCCTCAGATGAATTTTCTGCTTTTTTTTTATCATTTCGTCGTCATCCCTATCCCGTATTAGCCCAGCGTTCTGCTCCAGGGTCACTTCTCTATAATCGCTCATTTCCGAACGGATGTTTCAATGCCGTTGCTCAGTGCCAGATTCAATACGGTCTGATTGCGGTCCTCCAGCAGGACCGTGTCTTCATAGTTCATGCCGTTTAATGCCATATTCAGGGCGCTTTTGGTCAATTGCAGGGCAAGGGCACTTTTCTGGGCCATGGCCTTGGCCATTTCCATGGCTGCAGGCAGTAACGCTTCTCTCTGGCATACCGCCCCACATGATTGATTTGGGATATGATTTTTACACCTTCGGCTTGAACCGCTTTGATCAGCGGCACATGGGAGGTGATGTCCGAATCTGATTCAGGCTTCAGCTCATGGGGGGATTTTCCAGCGAATCGGCCAACGGGATCCACACTGGTTTCACCAGTGGTAATCATTCCCACCCCACCTTTGGCCCTTGCCACCAAGTAGTGTTGTAGGCGGTTGGGGTCAAAATTTTGTCCCATTGGAGCCATGAAAAAACGATTTTTCAATGTTAGATTTGGCATTTCAAGGGGTTCAAAGAGCAAGTATAGTTGTCTTGAACTCATAATCCTTCACCATTCCTTCGACTTTGGTATATTATTTCTCCAACCCGTACATCGTTAATTTTTTCTTGCAATCTTCCGTAGGGATGCCGGTCTGAGTGTCCCAATCCAGCACTTCCCAATATTTTTTCATCATCTGTTCAATGTCAAAATTTTTGCCGGCCAAGGGACCTTGTTTTAAAGGGGGATTTCCACTGATCCTGTCAACGATTTTAAATGTCATTGGGTCGATACCGTGTTTGATATTGAACATCTGACGGAGGGTTTGAATCCTCTCTCCGACTTCCATGTATTCATCCGCAGATTTCTGCCAGCCCGTGGCAGCGTTGAGCCAGTCAAAAACTTTCCAGTGCTGTATCCCTAGGGATGCGGCAAACCAGCAGCCGCCCACGCCGTCCGTGACCATTTTGTAGCAGCTATTGGCCTTGGCTTTGAGAGCATTGCTTTGGCTTGGCTCATACTCCTCTTTTTTTGGGTGCTTGGTGACCTTGGGTGCCCAGGAAACCTGTGACCAAAGATTGGCGACATTGTAAAAGACCCCGCTTCCGGTGGTATGTTTCCCCGGAGACGCTTCTACGCTGTAGTGAATTCCGAGGATAGGATCCATTCTACAGTCATGCATCCCCGGCTCTTGTCCTCCGGCATGTACGCCAAAGTGGCTGGCGCTGTTGCCTAATCTTTCCGCAGCTTTTTTTACGCCATCGGCCAGGATGTCCCCAATGCCTTCCCGTTGGATCATTAGTTCAAGCAGTCGGATAATGGACGTTGCATTGCCCCATGTCAGTTCCAGGTTGTCAGTATCCTTTGGAGTAATGATGCCGTTTTCATAGCACTCCAAGGCAAAGGCAACGGTATTTCCGGCAGAGATGCTGTCCATGCCGGCTCGATTGAGTAATTCATTGATATGGAATAGTGAATTGAGATCATTATTTAGAAGCAGGGGACCAAAGGCATTGCAAGTCTCGTATTCAGGTTTGTGAGTATGGCTGAAATCGCCATATTCATTATTTTTTATGTCACATGTTCCTCCACAGGAGATAATACAAGAATAGCAACTGTATTTTTTTGACTGTTTTTTCATGATTCGGTCCGGGTTCAGTTGTCTGTACTTCCACCAGCCAAAGTCCTTGACGCTGCCGTTCCAGTTTTTTACCGGACAGTCACCGTTTTCCATTCCCATGGTATTGTTAAAGATGGTGCCCCATTTTTTAAAGATTCCGGCGGCCATGATGCCGTCTATAGCAGAAACATTTTTGCTGGCACCCATCAACTTGCTGAGAATGGGCAGGGTCCACCCTCCCATGAAGCCGGGTAGATTCTGGTTTTTTATTTTCAGAGCCAGCTCCTTGCTGATCACCTTCATTTTCTTAGGATCTCGGCAAATGATTTTTCCGGATCCGCAAAGCACTATTCCTTTGAGTTTTTTGGAGCCCATGACCGCACCACCGCCGGATCGTGCGGCAATGCGACCTAAATCATTGGAAATACCGGAAATCAAAGAGAGCTTTTCTCCAGATTGTCCAATGACTGCAACGGCAGGTTTCTTCTTGATTCGACACTCTTGTATTAAGATCTCTTCGGATTCCACCGCATCCTTTCCCCACAGGTGGTCGGCATTTCGAATTTCCACCGTTTCATTGTCGATATATAGATAGACCGGTCGATCCGATATGCCGTTGATGAATATCGCGTCAAATCCGCATCTTTTGATGGCTGGGGATAGATTTCCTCCGCAATTGGCATCACCCCATCCTCCAGTAAGAGGAGACTTGAAAACAGCAGTCCAGCGACCGGTCATCAGGCTTCCCGTTCCGGTAAGAAGGCCACTGGTGAACCCGAGAATATTGTCCGGTCCCAGAGGGTCGGCATTAGCCGGGATTTTTTTGTAAATATAATAGGCGCCCAAGCCCATGCCGGACAGGTACTGTTCGTAGATTTTATCATCAATTATCTGTGAACTGATCTCCCCGGTTGATAGATTGACTGTAAGAATTTTTCCTAAATATCCATTCATTTGTTTCCCCGTAAAAAAAGTGTGAGTAAAAATATAGACAGGCTACCTTCCCAGTTGAGACATGATACCGTATTATTGATCATTCCGTGACGTCCATGGAAAGTGAGTGCCAACTGGGTTATTCATTTCAGCCACCGGCGATGAGACCGAATATTGATACAGTGTCGCCCTGATGCAATGGTGTTTTTTTCTTAGCAGGTCTGTGGTTTATATAGCATTTTATCCAGGAGCGAAGGGGAAAAGGAATGCCTAGCATTTTATAGAGTGAGTTGACCGTTGAACCCTCTTTTAAGGTAACATATCCGTTTTCATCCATGTGGGATAAATTTAAAAATGGGGGGGCATAAACCTTTACTTTAATATTCATCATTTGGCATCTTTCATTCACCGCTTTACAATTTCAAGGACGATGCGCCCATTTCTCAAGGCACCATCCCCAAAAAGTGTAAAGTCCCCAGTGGCTTGTCAATAGGGCATCAGATCAAATTGCTGCAGGTTCATACCCCCGGTCCGGCGAGTGGTATTTCAGGTAATGGGGGGTGTTTCCGAATTTTTATAACATTCCCCCAAAATTACCTTTTTGGATACTGATTACATGAGTCCGCGTTCTTTGGCAATTTCCATCTGCATGTGGACCATATCTTTTGGCGGCAGGTATTGATTGTTTTTTTGTTTCTGGTGAACCGATATGGCATCGAATTCACATGCTCCGGTACAGACACCGCATCCTATACAGCGCTCAGGGAGAATTTTTGCCGTGTCCTCAATGGTAATGGCATCCATGGGGCAAATCTCTTCACATGCCCCGCATATGGTGCAGTTATCCCCATCTATTTTTGCAAAAAAATTGGTATGGACAACCTTGGCAGGTGCATCCATTTTTCGAAGGGATTTAAGCAGGTAACATGCGCAGGAGCAGCACATGCACATGGACCAGACCTTTTGTCCGTTGCCCGGCTGGAGGACCAGGCCGGCATCCATGGCCATATTGAGAATTTCAAGGGCCTCTTTTTGGATGACTTCACGACCCAGACCGTTTTCAATATAATAATGGGCACCCGTGCCGAATGCCATACAGACCTCTTTGGGGTGAGTACAGCCTTGTCCGATCATTTCGTGTTCTTTTCTGCAGATACAATCAGCCACGCTAATGATTGATTGGGATTTGATGATTTCTTCTGCCTGGTCATAGGAATAGATCTCCATATCAGTGGAAATGCTTTTGGAGATAGGAATGACCCGATGTTGCGTTGTTTGGGTCGAATACCAGCTGTTTTCCATGAAAAAATCAATATACTCGTGCAGATTTGCAATGTTTTTTTTGTTTATGGAGTTAACATGGAACTCCCACATGCCCTCTGCCAGGGGGACAATCGCATAAAGCGGCCCGTTTTTTGAGATACGAAAAAGCAGGCCTTTTTTGGACATCTCCATTAAAACGGGTGCCAGTTCATTTTCGGTCATGTCCAATCGTTTGGCTATTTTTGAAACAGGTTCAGGATATCCCTTCATGTTAAGAGCTATATTGGCCTCCTGAAGAGTAAACCATTGTTCCAGAATCTTTAACTCTACACCGGTGTCCGTGCTAGGAAAGGGTATAGGGAGCTTGTTCAGATGTTCTGCCAGTTTTTTATAGATTGTTTCCATGCTTTCTCCTTTGTGATGTCTTATCAAGTTCCTTGTTCCTGGTAGATTCTTGGAATTTAGATTTAATTCAGCATCAGTTTTTTCTTACACCAACGTCTGTTGGATTGCCTGCGGTGCTGCATTTGATTTTCCATATGTCCGTGTACTAAGCCTTTTTTTTAGATTTTTTCCATTCTCGTTATAATTTCCCTCAGAACCTCATTGGCTCCTCCACCCACGGATGCGAGCCTCGAATCTCTGAATGCTCTTGATATGGGCATTTCATTCATAAAACCAGCGCCACCGTACATTTGAATACACCCTTCGACTGCTTTTTGAAGAGTCTTAGCTGCCAGCAATTTACCAATGGAAACCTCCTTGGTTACATCCATCCCTTCCATTTTCATTCGAACAACGTGGTAGGCATATTGCTTAAGGGATTCGATCTCTGCCAGCCAGTCGGCAAATTGGTGCCTTAACGCCTGTTGCTCAATTAATGGTTTTCCAAAGACAGTTCGCTTTTTTAAATATTCAACGGTATCGTTAATGACATTTCTAACGCCGACATAGGCACCCGGCATTGAAACGAAACGCTCATGCTGAAATTGCTTCATCTGTTGGATAAACCCTTCGCCTTCAACACCGATTAGATTTTGAGCCGGTATTCTGACATTGTCGAAGAAAATTTCTGCGGTGTCACTGCTTCTTACGCCCAGTTTATCGAGTTTTTTACTGACTGAATAACCGGGTAAGTCTGTTGGAACAACGAAAAGACTGTAACTGTGATATCCCGGCTCATGGCTGGTTCTTGCCAAAAGGGTTAAAAAGTCCGCCTGCGTTCCGTTTGTGATGTATGTTTTTGACCCATATAGAACATATTGTTCCCCTTCCCGTTTGGCAAAAGAGTTTAATGCGGAAACGTCTGAACCGGCATCGGGTTCTGATACGGCAATGGCGGAAACCATTTCTCCCCTTATAGCAGGTTTCAGGTAGGTTTCTTTTAGATACTCACTGCCAAATTCATAGATGGCAGGTGTAGCCATGTGGGTCTGTACGGTAATTGCAAGTGGAATCCCGCCACATTTGATATTGTACATTTCCTCCAAAAACACCAAGTCATACCAATAGTCAAGCCCTTCCCCTCCGTATTGGGTATCGTATCTGATGCCCAAAAAACCAAGCTCTCCCATTTTTTTAAATAGGGCATGGAGGGGAATAAAACCCTGCTCTTCCCATTCATCCACATGGGGGTTAATTTCTTTTTTAACAAACTCCCGTATTGATTTTCTTACCTGCTCATGCTCTTTTGAAAAATATAAATTTCTGTCCATAAACCCCTCCTGTATTAATAAAAAAGCATGTTCATTTTTTTCCTGTATTTAATTTAGATATGGTAACCATGTTTTAAAGGGAGAAGTGTTTCTGAGTATTCCAGTATTTTATAGAATACGTTCCCATTTTAATTCAGCCGTTTGTGCCGTTCCATTCATCAGTTGTGGTGATGTCTGTAATATCAACCTGTCTTCTTTGACCACGTATAATCGTTTCAAATCAGTCCCTGACCAGTTGGCAAATGAAGATAACTCAATGTGGTGAACGACATGGTTCCCATCTATTTCATAGGTTCCGCAATAAAATACAAACGATTCCGCAGCATTTCGCTTTTCTTCAAGGCTGCCACAAAAAAGATCGTCAGATTCAAAATGGGATTGATTCTTCGTTGTCAGGCAAACTGACATATAGCCCTGTGTGCTGTAGATGATGCGGCCTTGTGCATCTTCCCCAAATGGAAAAGTCACAATACCATTGGCGTTATGGTTAACCCATGAAATTAGTTTCCATGTGCCTAAGAGTTGATTCTGTTCCATGTTTCCTGATAACATCAAGTTAAATATCTATTGTTTCAAGGTATCGCTCGTGTCGAACTGCGCAGATATCATTCCCCGGCGCCGGCGTACATTTCTTTAATTACCTGTTTTTTTAATTTGCCGGTGGCTGTTCTTGGCAGTGGTTGCTGGGTAATCATGATCTTGCGGGGTTGTTTATAACCGGCCAGTTTGTTTTTGCAAAAAGCTAAGAATTCATCTTCTGAGAATGCTTCGTTTTTACTGGAGGTGATGATTGCCATTCCTACCTCTCCCCATTTTTCGTCCGGAATGCCGATGATTGCCACTTCTGAGATATGAGGATATCCCGAGAGAACAAGTTCTATTTCAGCAGGATATACGTTTTCACCGCCGGAGATATACATGTCTTTTTTCCGGTCGGTGATGTAAAGAAATCCGTCTTCATCTCTATAACCAAGGTCTCCGGTATGAAACCAGCCGTCAACAATGCAATTGGCTGTATCCTCGGGCAGGCACCAATATTCTTGGATAACGTTCGGGCCTTTAATTACAATTTCACCAACCTGCTCTGGTGCGAGTTCAACTCCCATGGCGTCAATTATTTTTATGAGTACATGAAACAGTGGTTGTCCGGCTGATCCCAACTTGTTCAAAGCGTACTCCGAGGCTAACAGGGAGGCTCCGGCCGAAGATTCGGTCATGCCGTAGCCTTGGATTAACTTTATTTCCTTGGCCTGAAATGTTTTGATCAGGTCAATTGAACACGGCGCCCCACCAACAACAAGGATCTCCATGCTTGAAAAATCCACACTGTTCCATTCAGGGATGATCGTCATTAATTGGAACATTTGCGGTACGCCAAACATAAAAGTTATTCTTTCTGAATCGATTATCCGCAGGGCTTCTGCGGGGTCAAAATTTCTTTGAATAATTATTTTGCAACCTGCATATATAAGGGGCATTGCAGATATGTTCAAGCCACCAATGTGAAAAAGTGGTGCACTGCATAAACTTACCTCATGGCCTTTATAAGCATTCAAATGTTGTGAATTTATGCTGTTCCAAATCATGTTCTGGTGGAGAATGAGCGCACCTTTGGGGCGGCCGGTCGTTCCAGAAGTGTACATGATAAGGGTAGGGTCATCTATCTCCACTTCGGAATCAAGAATGGGTTCTTTCGTGAGTGACTTATTTATCCAGGTATCATATTCAGTATCGCCTTCAAGACCACCGGGCATTTCGGAAATATATGTTTTAATGGAAGGGCAAACTGCTTTAAGATCATTTACCAACTCTGCGAATTCGGGCGAGTAAATCATTATTGAGGGCTTGGAATCATTTATGATAAATTCCAGTTCAGGCGCTGCCAGTCGAAAGTTGAGAGGAACCAGGATCGCTCCCATCTTGGCCGCAGCAAAAAGGCTTTCCAAAAAGATGTTGCCATTGGCCATGAGTACAGTAACTCTGTCTCCCTTTTTAATTCCGACTTCTTTAAATTTATGTGCGGCCTGATTGATCCGGTTGTTGAATTCCTCCCAGCTAAGGGATAATTCATTGTATTTTAGAGCCACTTTGTCTGGTTTTCTCTCGGCCCAGCATTTGGGCCAATGTCCTAAGTTCATAAGATTCTCCTTATGTTGATCTCAAGAGTCATAAGTTCTCATAACTCCTTAGAAATCATTAATACCCATAAAATTAAAGTTTGAAACCCAGGGTTAATAATTTCAGTTAGTTAGTCAATGTCTATACAAAACATGCTGAGAACTTATGACTGACAAGGTTGATGCGATTCGATTTTAATCGTTAAAAAAACTTCATAGCTCTCAAATAAATGTTGTTGTTAGATTAACTTTTTACTAAATGTAATAATGCTTTGTAAGTCAATGAATCAAATTCACATGATTTTGTCAAGTTTTTTTTGATACTCTAAACATGCGTCTGAAATAAGGTGAGATGGTTGACTTGTATGGGGAGGGGTGATTAGTGAGATAATGTTGGTGTTATCTGCGATTCGCCCATCGGTGTGTTGCTCGAAATTTGGAATGAAAACCATCTGAATTTAATGTATATTTTATTGTAGATGATATGGAAAAGATGTTTTATTTGGCATTCAAATGGTCTACTTTTGGCGGATTGTATAGTATGGTTGATGTTGAGAGTGATTTTCTTGACATTCAAACATTGATATTGCTATACATGTGAATATTGTTCGTTAAGTGCTTTTTTTTGAGCGATTGTTATGACCTTTCTTAGACAAGTAAGATGTTATGATCTGAAATTGCGGCCTGAAGAAGATGCTTTGGGCCGGTTTTCCGGGAAGGATCCTCTGGCCCATGAATTGTGTCTGGAATCCGAAAATGACATCAAAACCCATGAACCCTTGGTAAAAGCGGTTCAAGAACATGGGGTAAAGATTATCTCCCAGATTAACCATGTGGGACGGTATGCCCAGAAGCGGCTGCTCGGCTGCCAGTCTGTGGCCCCGTCTGCAGTAGCCTGCAGATTAACCAGTGAAGTCCCAAGTTTACTTTTTTTAGTACTTTTTGATATAGATGGTCAAGTATTCCAATTTTGAATGATGAATTTTAATTTGAGTGTGAAATAAAGTATGGAAAAACAATATATAAAAAAAGACTTGGTGGACGATTGGGAGTCACTGCAGAGGATATTTATAAGACCCGAGGACGATGCCTCCCGTGAGACCCTGATTAAATATATGGAGCAGATTCTTTTTGGGCTCCATGAATTTTTAAACAAAAATGTGGGGGTCACCGAGTCCATCAGCCTTAAGGCCTTGACGGATCTTTACAAAGAGACTGTGATCAGCCCCCTCCCTGAAAAAAAATTGGCAGATGTGATTTCAGATATTATCGAGGGCATTGCCCCCCGAGCCGTTAACGTGGCATCGCCCTATTTTGTGGGTCATATGACAGCGGCCATTCCCTTTTTTATGGTTCATTTAAAGGCCATTGTGGCGGCTTTGAACCAGAATGTGATCAAGCTTGAAACCTCCAAAGTGCTGTCTGTGCTGGAAAAGCAGGTGCTGGCGAAGATTCATCGGCTGATGTATAAAAACAGCGAAGCCTTTTACCAGGCCCATGTCCAGAGTACTGACACCTCCCTTGGATCTTTCACCACGGGGGGGACAACGGCAAATCTTACAGCCCTGTGGGTGGCACGGAACCTGTTGCTTAAGCCCTTTGACGGATTTGAAGGCGTTGAATCCCAGGGGATCGCAGGGGCACTCAACGCCTATTCCCTGGACCGGGCCGTAATTCTGGCCTCCCCCCGGGGACATTTTTCCCTGAAAAAGGCGGGGGGAATTCTTGGCATCGGGCATGGGAATGTCATTCCTGTTGATGTGGATGCCCACCATCGTCTGGATGTATTAAAGCTGAACCAAAAGGTTATTGAGCTTAAAAAAAACGGCAGAACCGGTATTTTGGCAGTGGTGGGCATTGCCGGTGCCACGGAAACAGGGATTGTGGACCCTCTGGATGATATTGCCGATGTGTGTGAAGATCATGGGCTCCATTTCCATGTGGACGCTGCCTGGGGTGGGCCGGTGATGCTGTCCGAGCGATATGCCCACAAATTAAAGGGCATTGAACGGGGAGACTCTGTGAGCATTGATGGACATAAGCAGTTCTTTATGCCCATGACCTGTGGCATGGTTTATTTCCGTGATCCCCTGGCCATGGATGCCATTGCCTACCATGCCAACTATGTGAACAGAGAGGGCAGTGTGGATCTTGGTATTAAAACCCTGGAAGGCTCCAGGGAGGCGAATTCTCTGATCTTGGACAGCTCCCTGAAAATCATGGGAACCCGTGGGTACGGATTGATGGTGGACCATGGTATTGAAACGGCCCAACGCTTTAGCCAGGCCATTCATACCCGGGGGGTGTTTGAAATGGTGACAGAACCAGAGCTTAACATTCTAACTTACAGGATTTTGCCCCAATATCAGGGCGCGGATGATCTTGGCCTCCCCCATGGAGAGAAAAAAACTGGAGGATGGGGTGGATCAACTTAATATCATGGTCCAGCGGGAACAGCGGGAAGCTGGCAAGAGTTTTGTGTCAAGGACTCGCATCCGTCGGGGACCCGGGGACATAGAAGGGCAGGTGGTATTGAGGGCGGTGATCATGAATCCCATGACGGACATGGATATTCTCAATGAAGTCCTGGATGAGCAGGGGGAGATTGCAGAAAGACTTTTGAAATCTCCTGACCTGTTTTAAGGCAATTACTTAGTATCTGCTGATTTTCTCTTATAGCACACGAATAGCCTAAATGACTGTTAAGACCTTTTGATGAAACATGATGCTTTGAAAAGGTTTGTCAGAGGCAAAACGCCTATTATAAAGCTATTTTTGGTTATTTTGAACGCAACACTCCATTCTGGAAAAATACAATCCCAGTGATAAGGAATTCAAAAAAAAAATTAGCCCAGTAAACCCAGTTTCATCAAGCTTTGTTCACTGATTTCTTCGTTTCTGTAGAGCTGAATAAATTTTTTCAAATTATAGGCAGTCTGGCACAAAAGAGACCAAATACGATCCCCCTTAATTCCCAGATAGAGACTTAGTCCAAAACCGCGAAGATTCTTTGAGACCGCTATAAATCCTTCTGTTGCGGACCGGGCTTTTTGACAATATTCTTGTTCTTTTTCTTCGACATCCTGGGTTCTACCAAGAAAAATATGCGAAGCTCCTTTGGGAATTTTTTGATTTGTTTGGCTTCGGTAACCCTGATCACCTATGGCATATTCAGGAACCCCTTTCATTTTTTGGCTACCCACTTAAGGCGGGACAATTCTGTAAATTCAATGGGTTAAAAGCTGGGTCTTTTCTACGTTCTCGCGGCAGTGGTAATGCCCCAACTTTTTCTAAAGTCCATTCGAACAAATCTGGAAATTTTTTATCGAACAATCGTTCCGCACTAGTCGTGCCGTCAGCACGACGCAGATCGAAGTTATGTATAGCAGTCATTGCCTTTAATCGTAGTGTATTCAGAGATCTCCCATTGCAATACATTTGAGAGAGCCATCCATTCCTGCCTTCTACAGCAGAAGATGTTCGTTGGAATTTTTCAACCATCCAGATAGCCCAAGCCTTCCAATGCTCTATCTCCTCATCACTCAAAATATGTAATAAATGATGTGCTCGCCACGCATTCAAAGCTTCTTCCCAAGCCTTTTTGTATGAAGCCTTCATGACAGGATTTTTTGTCTTCTCCATCTGCCTGTGCCAATAAAATACGGGCAACAATAAATATGTCACCCACTCCTGCGTGGTTTGATTGAGGTTATACTGAGTAAGATTTTCTCTTACCCATACCCACCACACACCTACATTGGAAGCAATGTCTTCAATTTGGCGAGTAAATTTCCCCAAAGCATCACGGCTATCCGAAATAGATACGGATGCCGCTATTTCTGTGAATTCATCAGCGCAAGCCTGTAGCCTTTTCATTACATCTTCTGTGGTTTGTGCTTCACCGCTGCTCTCATTAAAAGGATGCACTGAAAGCGAAATTTTTTGAAGTTCGGTATGATAATCATCATGATTCTCCTGATGAGATTGTAGGCACGCTTCCTGTTCTATAAGTGTTTTTTCCTCAGCTTTGATAAGATCCTCGTCTTTATTCCGCTGGCGCAAACTGGATATACTTTTTTTAAGATCTTCAATTTTATTCTTCGTTTGAGATAATTTGCGGTGCAACTGAACACCTAACCATTTGCTGATTTCATATTGACCATGAAAAAGATCAGATCCGACCTTTTTACAGCCAAAGCCATCCATCCCTAATTTTATCAAGGCCTTGGCTCGATCACTGACAAAATGCCGAACGCGGAGCCCTATTTCATTTAACCGAGCTTGTGATTTTTGATTCCAAGTCTCATAAGTTCTGTCTTCTGCCTCTTCTTCTAAAAGCAAATATCCAGAGGATAGATCCATTAATACCAATAATATCATTCCGTTAAAAAAAGTTTCATCACCAGCTGCAATAATTTCTTGAGTTTTATTGCTTTTGCATTGCTCTTTTTCTTGAATGCCTTGATATTCAACAAGCAATCCTTCTATTTCTTTTAATTTGCCCCGAAGAGCTGTTGGTGAAACTCCGACATGGGAATCAATTCCCATCCGTTTTAAAAAATCTGAGGCTCGTTCGGCACCAATTCCCCCTTTGATACAAAAGTCATAGAGTACAGCAATCACCAAACGACTGAGGAATTGCCTGCCCAACGCGGTCTCCCAAAATTCAGATTCTGGACATCGGTTTCTTTTTAATAGCCCTTTTAAATGACGGTAAACACTACTTTTGGGAATACCTGTTTGTTCACTCAGTTTATAAACTGACTGCTTTCCTTTTTCGACAATAGACTGAATTATTTTACGAGAACGTTGCCAGTAATTTATCATCTTGAAGCCTTTTTTTCAGAATTGGTTTTCTAAAGATTATACCTTCAAATGATAAAAATATCCTTCATAAAAAAAAATAACAAATTCGAGAAAAATATCCCGCCTTAAGTGAGTAGCCCATTTTTTCTTGAAATAATTCAGTGGTCTTTTTCCATAAAGTCGTATCATTGGGCTTTCCAATAAAATTTTCCATTGTAACCATAAAGCCTTGACGATTGAACGAAAGCTCAAGTGTAGTACCAAATTCACATTTTGGATACTTTTTACCCTTAACAATGGGGCGAGCATCTGGTTCATCCAAGGAAACAATTCGATCGGGAATATGTCTTTCACCTGCAAGCTTTTGTTCATTTTGGTCATGCAACAATGTCAAGAGATCCAAGAGAGTCTGTGCTTTTTCTCCCTTTTTTCCACAGCCTTTAAGACTTTGAACAATTTTTTCAAATTTCCGCAATGCATCGGATAAAATCATTATGAATTCAAATAATATCTCATTAATTTCAGTTTCTTTACGATTTAAGTTGTATTCTCGCCATAATTGCTTGACTTCCTGATCATCCCACCAAATAGAAATTTGAAATCTTCGGGCAAATTGTTTCATCTTTTCAAAGGCTTTAAAAATCAATCCAATATCTGTTGGATAAATGATATTGTTTGACAAAACGCTCGAATCAATCAGCATAGCATCATTTTTGATAACCCCTGCAATCCTGAGAAGATTGAAAATGATAAAATCTATCACCTCCATCCCCTCAACTCCAAAACGTTTTCGCAATTTACTCAGATTACTGTGGTGCATAAAAAAAGCTAAATATTTATCTGGAACATTGCAAAAATATTGCATATATCGGTTTTCCTTGACTTCGCAGATAATCTTTCTATCACTCAAAATCCTGAGTTTGGAAAGAATGAAAAGCGCTATCACTGTTCGAAGCGGGGTGCCTATTGCTCCTTTTTCAGCATTGTAATAGCAAACCAATTTGTCGATTATTTTTTGCCATGGAATAATCTTGCTCAGGACAACTAACTCATTGGCCGGATCTATAATATTATTCTTCACCCATTCTTCACTGAGACTTTCCACATTTTTTTTTAATCATTTCAAATCCCTCCGGTTTTTATGATGTTGAAGGCTTTAGAATGTGCTTAAAACGCTTAAATTTAGGCATATTATAACATGATACTCCAAGTATTCAATACATTTTTGAAAGCCACCTTTATAGAAAATCAGCAGATACTACTTAGGGAGTCAGAGGAAATTAATTTACCTGCAAATCCAGCTGAAAAGCAGATGTCTCTAAGCCTGGAAAATATAAGTGGTAAATTGAAAACTTCTGACTCCCTTAGTACTACGGCTAAATTTACCAAAAAGGCATTAAAATTATAATTTCAAACCCTGGGTCGGATCCCCACGGCTTCGCCAGGCCATTATTTTTCCAAAATTAAAACCTGGTAACATAATGACAGCCAAGGGATTGTTTGTTACGCATGGCTACCTTGACAATAATAAAAGCGGTTTCCACGCCGTTTCTCAATTCTATGATCTATCGGTTCAAGCGAGCTGATCGGTAGAATTTGATGATGCGATGTGCGTGGTAATTCAAATCCGACCGGGCCCGTTCCAGCCCCCGTCGGCTCCTTACAATTCCGGCGGGCGCATTCCCATTTTCCCAGTTAAAAAATTCTGTCTTTTGATGAAGTAAAAATGATATGTTCCATCTCAACAATCAGAAAAGGGGGGAAGGAGAGTGAATTTCATGCAGATCAAGGAAGCCCACAATTGTGAAACCGTTGAAGAAGTGTTTACTTGTTTGAAAGAACTGGACGAAGATAAGCAGCTACTCCGCAGTCCAGAGGATGTAGCTCAAATGGAACAAAAAATCATGAGGTAGACGGCAGCGACACAGAAAACTGACCAAAGACTGTCGCCCTATGGCACATACCAGGCGATAAAGGCTCATTGCAGAAATATTGAACAAAACGCTGCAAAGTTCAAGGATCAAACCTCCAGTTGTGGCAATCAAAGCTTTTTCTGCTATATTTAGAGGCATTTTTCGGTATCGCAATACAAAATGGGGTAAAATTGTAAAGGTTGCTTTGCAGTGAGTGCTCTGAACCCGCCAAATTACCAGGTCATTAACCAAAACCCTTATATAATGAGAGTGGCAAGTCAAAGAAAACCGCCGAAACAATCTTTTCTATGCTTCAGTTGAACACCAATGGATACCAGAAAAGCAACGACAAATTCTATGAAGGCCTTTCCATCCTGAATAATTCTCAGATACGCCTCAGTTGTTTTAAAATCAACGGTGATTGTATGATCTTCTCTTTTTCTTTTCATGGTCATATCCTCCATATAGTATCTTGATATTATCCATATTGTATCAAAGATAAGAGCATGAAATACATGGAAATTTACTCTATCACTTAAAACGTTGGAATCTGAGACAGCCAAAGGAAGGACCCGGTATCATGGTGCTTGGCGAGAGCCGAAGCTTTTAATCATATATGTTGTTGATGCACATGGAAAACAAGAAAAAAGCTTCAAGCCCATTATTGATGGGTGCTTCAAAGGCCCAGATGGAATATTTCATTTATTGAAGGGCTATTTGGAGTTCCTGCATATTCAAAAAGCGGATAAAATCTTATGGCTCATCGCGGATTCGTGTGATTTCATGACAAAAACATTCACACAATTTTGTAATAACTCAATAAATTCAGAATATTCAGTTTTAAGAAAACTGCTTATTTGAATGATTCTCACACTAATCCGCGATGAGCCAATCTTATTTATTGCAGACGGTGCTCGTTGGATCTGGAATAGAGTTCCCGGACTGATTAATGATTTGTGTTTGAATCCGGAGAATGTGTACGAACTTTTTGATTTTTACCAAGCAGTAGAGCATCTGGGTACAGTTGCAGGGCTACGAAAGAGTTGGTCTGCCAAAGAACGAAAAGCATGGATAACAAAACAACGACGCCTTCTGATGAAAGGTGAATCGATAGCCGTAGTCCGGGCAGTACAGACACTCTGTAGAGGCCGGAATAGTAAGGACATCAAGAGGGAGCTGAATTACTTTGTGCGTAATGAAAAACGTCTGGCGTTTACAACTGTAAAGGCATTGAATCTACATTGCAGTGGTATCGGTCGTCATCATTCTTCCCTATGCCGACACAAGCAAAACCATCCCTTCGGATCTGTTCAGAACCCGGACGGTTGCGGAAGAGAAGGGCCGAGACCTCTATGTCAGTAACGGATGCGTTTATTGCCATACCCAGTCGATTCGATCGGTGGACTGGGGCCTGGGCGCAGAGAGGATGGCCCAGGCCGGGGATTATCTAAAGGATTACCCCATACTTTTAGGTTCCCAGAGAACGGGCCCGGACCTCTCCCAGGAAGGCGGAGAGCATCCTAATGACTGGCATCAGGCCCATTTTATCAACCCCAGATATACACGGCCCTTGTCCATCATGCCGCCGTTTCAATTTTTAAAGCAGGACAATATAGACATATTGATCCAATATACCCAGAGCCTGGGGCTGAAGAATGCAGACCTGCGAATGGAGAGACAAACCCTGTGGAAAAAGAGATCCGTTGACGCATATGAAGCGGGTGTGGATGAAAACGTGGCATGGATTCATGAAAATGTCCCCAAGGGGTGGCGGGAAATCCCCACACCTTATGCGGCCTCGGAGGCGGGCCTTGCAAGGGGTGAAAAGATATATCAGGATTTCTGTTTTGGCTGCCACGGACCCGTGGGAGACGGCATGGGCCCGGCCCAGCCCTATCTGAATCCACCGCCGTTGAATTTCACCATCCTCAAAGGCCGGGGGATCAGTGGGGGGATTATCTACTATCAGATCATGAACGGCATCACCGGCACGGCCATGCCCTATTTTAAACGAGAACTGGAATCTGAAAAAATATGGGATGTGGGAAACTATATTGCCAAATATTTTATTGGTCAGATCGATGCAAATAAGGAACCCAAAGGAATTGATGCCGCATATGAATAACCCATTTGGACGCATAAAGGGGTAGAAAGATGTATTATCCGTTTTTTCTGGCGTATATTCTGACTGGACTGTTTATCGGCGTTGCCGTGTTTGTATGGGCGCTGAAAACCGGGCAATTCGCCGACCAGCAGCGGGCAAGGTTTCTGGC
>Ga0307987_1000045_pt1 | contig 70673 bp, 58 predicted proteins | sample EllFjometagen181_FD_203157 | JGI IMG/M metagenome (GOLD analysis project Ga0307987, IMG submission 203157) | Marine microbial communities from Ellis Fjord, Antarctic Ocean - #181 | ecosystem: Environmental > Aquatic > Marine > Unclassified | place: Southern Ocean | collected 2014-10-08 | reverse complement strand
CACGAAGCTGCGGAGCTCACCCAGCAACGCCATCACGTCGGGCAGCACGAAGTCGCCCCGCTGCTGGAGCTTGTGCATGGGGGTGCCGGGCACCACCGTGACCGTCAAGGCGCTGAGGAACGCCGGGCCCATGGCCGTGGCCAGGCGCGCCGAGCCCAGGGCATGCTCGGCCGAACGCTCCACACCGGCGCAGCCCAGCAGGAAGATGGCGGACAGCCGCATGTCGGCCCCGTGGGCGCGCTGGGCTGCATCGACGTGCTGCTGGAAGGTGGCGCCCTTGGCGATGCGCTTTAGGGTGGGGTCGTCCCCCGACTCGGGGCCGATGTACAGCAGCGACAGCCCCAGGGCCCGCAAGCGCGCCAATTCGTCGGGGGTCTTCTCCAGCAAGTTGAGCGCCGTGGCGTAGGTGGAGACCCGGCGCAGCCGAGGGAACGCTGTACCCAAAGCCTCGAGGATGGGCTCCCAGTGGGACATGGGCATGGCCAGGGGATCGCCATCGGCCACGAAGACCTTGGTGACCCCGGCACCCAGCTGCTCCCGCGCCATGCGGATGTCTTCCAGCACATCGGGCAGCGGCCGCACCGTGTAGCGCTTGGAGGCGTACATGGCGCAGTAGGTGCAGTGGTTGTTCGAGCACCCCAGGGTGGCCTGGAGGATGGTGCTGGAAGCCTCGGAAGGAGGACGGAAGAGGGGCTGTTGGTACCTCATCGCAGGGCTGACTCCAAGCAGATCATTTGGTCGGCCTGACCGTTCTGTGCCCTCTGCAGCACCGCAAGGCAGACCTGTCCGTCCTCGAAGAGCAAGATAGTGAATCCGCACGTGCCACGCCACACCGCGGCGATGGACCTGCTCCATCACGGCGTCGATCGAACCGTCATCGCGCTCTGGCTCGGCCACTAGTCTGTGGAGACGACCCAGATCTACCTGCACGCCGACATGCGGATGAAGGAACGCGCTCTTGCGCGCACCACCTCGCTGGACGTGGTTCCAGGACGATACCGTCCAGACGATCAGCTGCTCGCTTTCCTGGCGAGCCTGTGATTATGCCGACACCAGACATCGCTGGCGACCTGGTTCTCGGCACCAAACCCCCAGAGTCGGCACTATCCGAGAGCCGGCATAGCGCCGCCGCGCATCCACCACCCCGGGCGACGAGAGGCGCTGATCCCGAAACAGCCACGGCCCGCCGGGCCGCCCTACCTCCCAGTAGCGCCGCAACAGCGCCAGGTGACGCCCACCCAACTTCACCGAGCGGGGCTTCGCTCCCCTGCCCCGGCACACGTGGATGAAGCCCGTGCGGCTGTCGATGGCCTCCACCCGACGCGTGCAGCACTCGGAGATCCGCAGACCCGTGGCCAACAACGTCGCCACCAGCGTGTAGGTGAACGGATCGGACACCGCCTGCGCCAGCAGTTCGGCCACCTCATCGCGGGTCAGGGGACGCCGAGATGGGCGTGAACGAACCCGCGGTCGCGGCGCGGTGGCCATCACCTCCGGGCGTCCCCGGGTCTCGATACACAGAAACCGGAGGGCGACGTGGTAGACCACCTGCGTCGCCGGTGCCCGACCGAACTCGGCCTGGTTGAGCAGGAACGCGCGCACCTCCCAAGTACCGAGCGAAGCGGCCGACTTCCAGAAGTAGCGGGCGAAGACAGCGACACGACGCAGGCATTCGCACGCCGTGCCTGGCGCGAGGTTGCGGAGACGAAGCTCCGCCTCCATCCTCCGCCGTAGCAGTGTCATGGGCTCTCCTTCGGATCCCATTATGTTCAAAGGTTTTAGGCTCCGAGCGACCCGCCGCCTGCTACCCCGAAGGGGTTCCGTCCACCGGGAATGAGGCCTCGATGACCTCCAAGCCCATCGGTCCTTCGTCCACGAGTTCGTCCCACTCGCCGTTCCGGCGAACAGCGATCACGAAGATCAATGAGGTAGGCGGGGTAAACGGCGTTGGTGCCGATGCCGACGCTGACCTGCAGCGGGTGACCATGGATGAGCCTACGCTGGCGCGGAGGTCGAACTCGGGATGCAGGTCGATCTGTGTCCCCGCATCGACGCCCAGGTTGGGCCTGGGCTCGCCATCGCGCCATGCGACGCCGCCATAGCTCTGCAAGAACGGTGCGAAGACATCGTGCTGGAAGTGCTGGTAGCCCAGGACTCCGTCCAGCTCGAGGGTGCGCCTGAAGGCCCCTTCCTCGATGAACATCATCCCGAACGCGCCTCCAAAAAAGAAGCGTCTCTCGGCGAACGCTCGAGGCTGAATGTTGAGGTTCACCCGGAATCCCTGCGCCATTCCGCCAGCGGCGTCGAAGCCCGTGCGGAAGGCCGTCGCGCACGCCACGTCGGGCCTTCCCTCGGCGGCCGAGACGATGGCCATCTGGCGTTGTGCCTTGGTGTTGCGTGCTTTTTCTTGGTGAGCGCTCTCGACGATGTTGCTTCCCTAGGTAGGTTCGAGCGAGCTCGGTGGGAGGCCGAGACTCGGCATGGGACGGGCTCCATCGATCGAGTTCTTCCTGCGCAGCGCTCGCAGCCGAGTGGGCTTCGAGCACGCCCGTGGCTACTTGCTCAGCACGCAGTTCGAGTTCGGCGAGGTTGCGCTCCAGCACCGCGAGTCCTTCTCGTCGCTGCTGCATCCTCTGCATCAACTGGGAGCAGCGCTGCAGGAACCGCTCCGGCGGCTCCTGTCAGTTCAGCCGCGTGCGTGCCTCGTCTACGGTGATCACCTGCACCGCACCACCGACGCAGCCACCGCTGATGGTGAAGATGTAGCGCTGCTTGGGGTCTACCCACGCGCCCAGACAGGGGTTGTGATCACACCCAGTAACTGTGCCCGGGGCTGCAGCCTTGATGAGCAGCGCCGCCTGTCCGCCACGCACGGCGTAGAGATCCTGGATTGCCCACAGGGGAAAGCCGCCGGAGGTTACTTCGTCTGGCGCGTCCCGCAGTTCGAGGATCGCACCCAGCGCGGGCACCGCCGTGGCCTTTGGGTAGTGAGGATTGATCTCGAAGCCACGCTCGGCGAGATCTCCCGAGATCTGCGCCCAGTTGGCCTTCCGCGGGCTGTCGGGAGCCTGTTTGTCGCACTCCTGCTGAGTCGTGCAGACCGTCGACAGCTCGGACCTGCGCTGGGTGGAGAGGTCGAACAGCTCGATGTCGATGCTTGTTTCGACCGAGCCTTCCACCTCGGAGGAATACACCTCGGATTCGCGGCGCAGCACGACCGTCTGACCGTCTTCGCTGAAGCCGATAACCCGCGTGTTCAGCGCGCCATCGCAGGCCAGGGCGGGGATCGACGTGATCGACAGCATTGCAGCGAGTGCGATGACGCATGAGGATACGAAGTTCAAGCGGGTTTCCTCCTGTACGAGCAGTCTGCCCACTGAGCTACGAGGCCGTCAAGGGCAACGCAGGATGCAGATTCGGGGGTTCCCGATGTGGACCTTCCTTTCACCGTCGTGCTCGGTCAGCCCACTATCGCCGCAATCCATATCAGCCGACGCAGGCTCTCCAGACGGCTACAGGTCGCCCAGCTTGTTCATCAGGCCGGTGAGCGCCCCCAGCGCACCGCCACGAGCCTGCAGCGCGGCTTCGTGGGTCTCGACCGCAGCACCGAGTTCCCCGATGCACGCGCCCAAGGCGGCCTCGGCGCCGACCGAGTCCGCGATGACGCCGATGTCCAGCAACACGCTATCCAGGCAGGCGCTCTGCATCTGCTGGTCGCTCTGGACCCGCCACGAGGGCAGCAGTTGGGCATCCGTCGCGGTGCCAGCCCACGTGACGAAGCGCTCGAGCGAGCTGCGCTGCACATCGGTCAACACTGGGCGACCCTCCACCGAAGCCGAGAGGGTGACCTCGCCCGTGCCGCTGCGCAGGGAGCGCGCGACGACCACGACATCGGCATCGTGGCCAAAGCTCCGACGGATCCTGGCGTTACGCCCTCTTCCTCCGTCGTCGTTGGTCTCGAGGCGTTGCGTGCAGTCGCCGTTGAACAGATCCATGACCGGATCGATGCGGCTGCTGATCAGGTCCAGCGAAAGGGTCTCACCGGCGAAGACGTGGATCGCGTAGGCCTTGGCACCGCCAGACAGGTTGTCGTCGAGCATGCCAGGGACTGCCAGCTGCTGCTCACCCACCGCTGCGCTACAGAGTGAGGCGGTCTCGTCATCGATGGTGGGCAGGGTCCGCTGTGCAGAATCGGAGAGGCGCTGCTGCGCGTGGGTGGCCGCAGTCGCGACCTGATCGCGGTAGTCGAGCAGCCGGTAGCCGGGGTCCTGGAACACATCGCAGCGCAGGTCGGCCTTCTGACTCTCGAGCGATCCAGTGCTGGCTATGCGTTCGGCGACGCAGCGCTGCAGATCGAAAGAGACCCCCATGGCGAGGGCCTTGTTGACCGAAGGACGCGCTATCTCGACGAAGCGCCCGGCGGCGTCGAAGGCGGCCAAGCTGGAGGTGGCTTCGTCGGTGCGGGTCGAGAACTTGCGCTGCACCCACTGCTCGGCAGCGAGACGTTCGAGCTCGGCGACTTCGGCATCGTCACAGACGTGCTCGGATCCGGGGACGAAGCCCCATTGGTCCTCGGACAGGACCGCGCGGAGGTAACAGCGCTCCAGCACAGCCTGGCTCGACACATCGATGCGCGGGAGGGTGACCACATCGAGGGAGAGCTCGTCGGCGAGCTTCGCCGAGCGGCTGGCCGCGTCCACCGTGGTCTGGAGGGTGTCGGTGGCCAGCTCTCGCAGCTGGGGACTGGTGTGGGTGAAGTCGGGCTGGTTCCCGCACCCCAAGGAGAAAACGAACAGGCTCGAGCAAAGCAGACGGACGGACATGGTACCCCCTCTTCGGAGTGATCGCAGCGATGAAGTGAGACGACGCTGCGAGAGACCCTAGCAGCTTCGACGAGCCCACTCCTGAAGGTGGTATTGCGGCCTTGCGCATGTGCCAGCCAACAAATGGAACATATCACCCACCAGGAACACGGGTCAAGAGCGTTGAACCTCCACCTTGCCCAAGTCTGCCACACGCTGCGGCACCGGCCCGGCGCCTGCGCCACAGCGAGAAGACCTGGGCGGTGAAACGTTCGTCCAGGGAACACCCACGCATTGCCGCCGCGTTCGGGCACCCCAAAACGAATACCGCCCTCCCCCCGATGCCTCTGCCCCATCACGGCGGCCCCGACGCGGCCTGTGGGTGATGTCACCGGGGCGCCCCAGCGCCATCACACCGGCTGTGTGACCAGCGCGCGAAAGCGGCGGCAGGTGGCGGTGATGTCGCCGTGCCGGTGCAGGTCGCCGCCGATGAGGAAGAGCACGTCTTCGCCGTAGAATGCCCGCAACTCGCCCACCCGATCCAGGCTCATCCCGCCGGCGGGTGATGGCAGGATAGGCACCAGGTTCCCCAGAGGCTCCCGCGCCGCAGCGCCAATACTGCCGCATTGCTGGGGGGTGAACGAGAAGCGCCCACCGCTGTGGGGAAAGATGGTGGCGTCGGCCCCCGCCAGGCGCGCGAAGACCCCCAGCAGCAGGTGGTGGGCGATGCCGCTATTAGGGCTGGTGAGGAAGCCCCCCAGCAGAGCGGGGTGCATCAGAATGGGCAAGGCGATGCCGTCGTCGTCGGCGATGGCGCGCATGGTGTCGAAGCCCATCAGGCCCGGAGCCACCAGCAACCCACCCGCACCGTGTTCCTTGGCGAAGCGAGCCCGCTGCACAATGCGATCCGCAGGACCGCTGATGTTGGGGGCGTAGCGACAGCGACCGTCGCTGTCCCGGTTCGCCCGACGCACGGCAGCGCAGCAGGCGACCACCCGGTCCTCGAAGCGCCCGAAGGGCTGATCGGCCAGCCCGTGATCATCCTTGATCCAGTCCATGCCACCCATCGCGTAGCGATACACCAGCTCGGCCAAATCCGGTACGGGCAGGCCCATGGGCTTGACCGCCGTACACAGCAGGGGTCGGCTCGGGGCGGCGGCCAGGCTCCGCAGCCCCACAACGCCGAAGCGCGGGCCGCGGAAGCCCGCCAGCATGGCATCGGAGAGCTCGAGACCCTCGACCCGCACCCCGGGCAGCAGGCTGGTGTTGCCGAACAACACGTTGAGCAGTTGGGGCAGATCCCGGCCCACCACGTGGCTGCGGTATCGCAGGGTGGCCACCGACACATCGGGCTGTATCGCCTCGAGGCCCACCACCCGGGCAATCACTTGATCGCGCACGAAGGCGTCAGTGACCAGGTCCTGGGGGAACTCGATGGTCTGCTCCACGGCGATGGTCCGGGCCATGGCGACAGGGTCATCGCCCTGCAGCCGGTAGCGGACCTCGAAGTGCTCGGCGCTCATCTACAGATCCTCGACTCGCTCGCTGTCGTCGGGCAGGGTGACGTCGGCCACGAGTTCGTGCTCAGGTATGTCCAGGGTCCGCCCCAGCAGATCCTGGGCCGCCCGCACCACCGCGGGGGCGTCCATGCCGTGCTTCGCCAGCAGGTAGCCAACGCTGGCGCCCTGCGCGTAGCGATCCTGCAGGCCCAGACGCAGCAGGCGCGTACCCGTGCCCACAGTGGCCATCAGCTCGGCCGTCGCCGAGCCCAGGCCGCCGATCACGCTGTGGTTCTCGACGGTGATCACACCGCGGCCAGCGCTCGCGATAGAGTCGATCACCCCCTGATCAGGGAAGGGTTTGAGGGTTGACACATGCACGTGGCTCACCCCCACGCCCCGCCGCCGCAGGGCCGCGACAGCGCGCATGGCGTGCTCGGTGCAGATGCTGCTGGACAACACGGTGATGTCTTCGCCGCGACACAGGGTGCGGCTACGCCCCACCACAAGCGGCTCCGCAGCAGGGAACAGACGGGGCACCACGCCCCGCAGCATACGAAGGTAGACCGGGCCAGGCACGTCCTGCACCGCATCCAGCGCCGACAGCACCTCGGTAGCGTCACCGGTGTCGACGATGGTCAGGTTGGGCAGCACCCGCATCAGGGCCACGTCGTCGATGGCCTGGTGCGTGACCCCGCCTGGGGTGGTAACACCAGGCAGGAAGCCCACCAGACGCACGGGCAGGTTGGGGTAGGCGACGCTCATGGCCACCTGGTCGAAGACGCGCCGGGTCAGAAACACAGCGAAGGTGTGGACCCAGGGGGAGAAGCCTTCGCGGGCCAGGCCCGCGGCGAAGCCGATCATGTTCTGCTCGGCCATGCCCATGCTGAAGAAGCGCTCGGGGTAAGCATCGCGGAACAGATCGGCCTCACAGGACGAGGTGAGGTCGGCGGACAGCACCAGCACCTCGGGGCGCTGCTCGGCCCACTGGACCAGGTGGCTACGGTGTGGACGGGTGACGCTGTTCATGCCTGCCCCCCTGCCTCGAGACACGCCAGCACGACGGCGTAGCTGTCGCGCTCGGCCTGGCTACCAAAGCGCACGTAGTGGAGCTTGGGCGCCCGGGCCTGCAAGATGGGCAGGCCGCGGCAAGGGTCGGTGCGGGCGATGATCACCGTGGGTCGACCATCGGGGGGCAACGCTGCGGCTGCAGCCAGGGCGAGCGGGTCGTGACCATCCAGCTCCACCACCCGCACCCCGAAGGCCTGCAAACGCGCAGCGAGAGGCTCGATGTGACCCACCCCCGCCATCGCGCCGTCACACTGCTGGGCGTTGGCGTCGACGACCACCACGATGCGGTCGATGCGGTGTTGGGCCAGGGCCGCCATGGCTTCCCAGGTCTGGCCTTCCTGGAACTCACCGTCGCTCATAAAGACGAAGCAGCGCCCCGGCTCACCTCGGAGCTTGCGCGCCAAGGCGATGCCACCAGCCTGGCTGATGCACTGCCCCAGCGAGCCCGCGGTGAGCTCGTGACCAGGGGAGTGCTCGGCACCGATGAGCTCTACGGTGCTGCCATCGACATTGAAATGGGCAAGGCCATCGGACGCCAGGCGACCCACTTGGATGAGCACCGAGTACAGCACCAGCGCGTAGTGCACCGGGGAGAAGAAGAAGCGGTCCAGCTCGGGTCCGCGGGGACCGTTGTAGCCCGCACCGGTGAAGGCGTGGGGGTTGTCGGCACCAGGAGGGCCTGCGAAGGACGGAGGCACCGGGGGCGCTATGGAGGGCCCCAGCCGCATGCTGCGCACATAGAGGGTGCAGAGCAGGTCGGCGGCCGAGCAGGCTTGGCTCAGGTAGCCGCCGTTGTTGTCGATGGTGTAGCGCAGCACGCGCCGGCGCACGCCCGCCGCGGCACGACGCACCTCATCGAGCCAGGCCGGCTCAATGGAGTTCTGCATATCTGGGTTCATGGATCTCTCCGATGGCTGAACCTAGCCCGCGGGCCGCGCCCAGTCTTCCCACACTACCTTCTTGCCAGCTTCGTACCAGGTCTCGTGCTTGGGCTGATACACCTTCTCGAGAATGGGGCGACGGCGAAGACCATGAAGCTCTGTGACTCGCAAGAGGCTTGCGACAAGGGCTCGCGTACCCCCGTTCAGCGGGACCTGACGCAGCATCGCGCCCGCGAGCAGAACCCCCAACACGAGCCGCCCAACACGAGCCGCCCAACACGAGCCGCCCGCGGCGCTACCACGATCGGGATCGGGTGAGCAGCGACGGTGGTGTAATCCCGCGCCAGTGGGCAGTGAGCGCGTCGGTCATGTAGTCGAGGATGTCGATGCCCTGCTTCCTGCAGGTGGCGGTGACAGACAGGACCCTTGCGATGCAGATGCTGCCCATTCTTCCTTGGAGACCTTCGCCACCGTCACCTTGCCGCCGCCAGGACAGCGCCGTCGATGCAGCCAGAAGTGGATCAGCGACAGAGCGAGCGGGGGCAGTTCGTACTGTTGGTGTGCAAGTAGTGCGCCGGTCTCGTCGGCCACTCCCAGGCCGAGACCGCAGCCATCGCACTGGTCGGGATGGCGGTGGTGGACCTCGTCCGCCTCCTCTGCCGGACGCATCTGTCGCGTCTGGCCCTTGTGCCCTGGCTGACCGCCGGCCTTGCGACCTGTCCGCTACCGCGTCTTCTTCCTGCGCCCCCCTGCCTTGGACCAAGGCGAATCGCTGGATGGCGGCTTCGACGAGTTGGACGAGTCCCGTTCCAGGCGGGCCCGCAGCTTCCTGTTCTCTTCCTCCAGCGCAGCAATCCGGGCCAAGGCCTCGGTCAGCTGTGATAGAGCTGGACGATACGAGTCTCGGCGGCGGCCGGTCGGGCCTCGGCGGCGGCCGCTCGGGCCTCGGCAGCGGCCACCATCTCCCAGGTAGGAGCATCACGGCCTGCTTCGTTCTCTTGGACGGTTCGGCCCCGCAGGCGCCGCAACAGCCGGCGGCCGAGCCCACTGGACTCCGATGTGACATCAGCTCTCGAAGCGGGACTACGCCGCGATTCCTCGCTGTCCGTGGGCATGCCACGGGTATACCCTGGCTAGTTCCGAACGTCTAGGTGTTGACCTGTCAACACACGTGTCGACTTGGGGCCTACTGGATGTATCGACTCCCGCTGAACGGGTACCCGGCAGGTTCTCCGCAAGCCGCCGGTACTTCGCCTAGCTCTTCCGCAGCGCCTCGTCGGCCTGCCTGCGTTTCCCGTCCGAGTCTTCGAGCTCGACTATCCGCAGGCGGAGCTGCTCCACTTCTTGCTGGAGCTGCTCTCTGGACGTGGATTCATCGTTCATGCTGCCTCCACACCGGCTAACGCAACCTAGTCTGCAAGGATCGCTCGGATAGCAGAATCTCACAGAGTCGCGCTGCTCGCTGCCGATCCCGTCGGCTCCCCGGAGCTGGCCTGCGGGTAGGGCCGGGTGAAGGAAAGGATGACAGCCTCTCTATATTCGGCTAACAAAATGTCCGTGGCGGACACCATCACGACCGAATCCCCTGGAAAATGGAGCTCCCATGCACAGAACCGCACTCGTATTCCTCACCCTCTCCCTCGCTCTGACCGGCTGCCTCCAGGATGGCGTCGATGGCGCCGACGGTGCGGATGGCACCGACGGTGCGGATGGCGCAGCCGGCGCAGATGGTGCAGACGGCTCCGAAGGTGCGGCTGGCGGCGATGGCGACGACGGCCTCTGTGCCGATGCCACCCCCATCGAGATCAGCGGCCTCGAAGGCCTGCCCACCGAGCCACTGCAGGCCTACTACCCCAGCGACGCGGTCCAGGTGCTGCACAACGCCGACCCCGCCGATCTCAGCTTCGCCGTGGCTGGCTACGGCATCGACTATACGTGGACCCTCGACAGCTTCGCCATGACCGCATCCACCGATATGCCTTCAGCCCAGGTGATCATCGCCACCGATGGCTGCAGCACCGCGGTCTACGAGTTCGAGGTGGAGGCCGCACTGGGTCTCACCGAGCTCAACTTCGTCAACCTCTATGACGACACCAGCGCGGTGGACTTCTACCTGGCCGGGGATTCCCTGCCCCTGTTCGAGACCCTGGGTATGGGCTCACAGAGTGGCTACCTCGGCGCGACCGCCATGCCAGCCACCATCGAGGCCTGGGCCGACGGCAAGGCCATCGCCACCAGTGACGAGCTCGAGCTGATGGCCGATCTCAGCTACACCCTGGTCCTCTACAGCGACGCGGGTGTCCCTAGCTTCATGCTGCTCGAGGACGATCTCAGCGCCACCAGCGATGGCACCCTCACCCGGCTGCGCCCGGCCCACCTGGCCGACACCATCGGCCAGATCGACGTCTGGGAGACCGCTACCCCCAGCCTTGTGGTGGAAGACCTGGACTTCGGCGTCGCCGGCACCGCGATGGAGCTGATCACAGGCGAGTATCCCATCGGTATCGACACCGACGACGACACCGTCACCGACTACAACTTCGTCATGGACCTGACGGACCTGGGCGGCGTGTCTCTCAACGCCTTCGTCTACACCTACTCGGGGCTGCCTTTCATCTTCATCAGCGCACCCGACGTGGACTTCTACGAGGCACTGATGGTCAGTGAGCTCCCCGGTGGCACCGAAGTGAGCACCACCAGCACCCCCGGGGCCGCCATCGAGGACTACGCGACCACCACCGACGTCATGACCGTCGGCCGCTGCGGCCTAGTGTTGGACGTCGCGCTGACCGTGGACATCGACCACACCTGGCCGAGCGACATGGACCTCACCCTCGTCAGCCCGGCTGGCACCAGCGTGCTGGTCTCTGAGGTCCCCTACTCGTCCGATGACTGGGTGGTGGGCACCTTCACCACCGATGGCAGTGGCGATCTGGACTCCACCCTCACAGGCGACCTCAACGACTTCCTGCTCGAGACCGGCACCGGGGACTGGACCTTCGAGGTGTACGACGGTTCCAGTGGCGACAGCGGCACCCTGAACACCTGGACCCTGGACTTGACCTGCTTCTAGGCAGGTGATCCGGGCGCACCGAGTATAGCCGGCGGCTCCATCGGGGTCGCCAGCGCAGACTGTAGCGTCGAAGCGACGGCCCACGAGACCACCCTCAGGGCACCAGCACCACCTTGCCCAGGTTCTCCCGGTCGTGGAGAATGCGATGGGCCTCGGCGGCGTTGTCGAAGGGCACGGTGGCGTGCACGTAGGGCCGGAGCTCTCCCTTCTCCCACAGGGCCAGCAGCTCGCTCAACCAGCCGCCAACCCGCTCGCCCTCGTCCCACATGTACCCAAGGTTCACACCCAACACGCCCTTGTTGGCGTTGATGAGGCTGAGAGGACCCAGCTTCAGCCAGGGGATTTGCGCGACCTCCCGGAGGCGTGAGACCAAGCCGGCCACAGCGCCCGGGGCTTGAGCCGAGAAGCCGAACAAGCACACCCGGCCCCCGGGGCGCAGCAGCGCCAGGCTCTTGGCCCAAGACGCTCCGCCCACGGGGTCGAGCACGAGATCGAATCCGGGGCCGTCCGCCAAGGCTTCGACGAAGTCTTCCTTGGTGTAGTCCACAAGCTGGTGGTAGCCGCGCTCCTTCAGGAACGCGTGTTTGTGCCCGGAGGCCGTGCCCACCGGGATGGCGCCCCGACGCAGGATGAGATCCAAGGCCGCCAGGCCCACGCCACCCCCTGCGGAGTGCACCAGCACCCGGTCTCCCTCGCGGATGCGTCCCATCTCCTCGAGCATCATCCAGGCGGTGATTCCGTTGACAGCGATGGCCGCGGCGTCCACCGCGTTCAGGCCCGGGGGTCGGCGAACGGCGTTCGCCGCCGGCACCACGACCTGAGTGCTGTAGCCGCCGAAGCGGGTCATGCAGACCACCGGCTCACCGATGCGCGCTTCGGACACGCCCTCACCCACCGCTACCACGATGCCGGCCACCTCGTAGCCCACCACCGCCGGCAGGGACGGCGCATCGGGGTACAGGCCCATTCGGGCCAGCAGATCGGCGAAGTTCACGCCGGCGGCTTCCACCGCCACCCGCAATTCCCCGGGACCTGGCTCGGGTGTGGGCGCTTCGCGCAGCTCGAGCACCGAGGGGTCTCCGGTACGGGGAATCCAGATCTGACGCATGACGGCCTCCGGGTGGTTTCGACGCCGAAGCTAGCCACGGACCGCCCCCTTCCCCGTGAGGATGCTCACCAGGGACCCGCTCCTTCCTTCTCCTGCGGTCTGGCGAGGGAATCATGTGAGACGACACGAACCCAGGACGCATCATGCTTCGCGCGCTCCTTCCCCTCACCTTTCTGGTCGGCTGCTTCGGCTCCGCCGAGACGCATCCCGGCGCGGTCGACGGGTGCATGGGGGGCGACAGCGCCGACCCCAGCGGCACCTTCGGCGTGGATCTGGGCGAGTGCGCCGAGGACTTCCAGCTCCTGGACCAGGACGGCATGCAGGTCTCCCTGTACGACCACGCCGGCAAGGTCATCCTGCTCGATCTCAGCGCCATGTGGTGAGGCGTCTGTCAGTCCCTGGCTTCGGGGACCGCAGACTTCCAGAACGACATGGACAGCGAAGACTTCATCGCCATCACGGTGCTGTACGAAGACCTGAACCGGGACAGCGTAGACAGCTCGGACGCAGCCACCTGGGCCGAGCAATACGGGCTGGGATCCCCGGTGCTGGCCGACCCCGACGGCGAGGTGTGGGAGCGCTGGAAGCAGTCCGACGCACGCCCGCAGATCATCATCATCGACCGAGAGCTCGGCATCCGCTTCCGCGGGTCCGGCGGCGTGGGCCACGAGGAAGGGCTGCAGCTGGTGGAAGAGCTGCTGACAGATTGAACAACGGGTGAACCGCTGCGGATCGCCCGTGGCTACTCGGCGACGGGCTCGTCCCCGATGATCGTGACGGGTACACCCGCTTGGTTGGGCCCCAACACGATGAACTGATCCCACTCGAGCTGGTTGCCCTTCGGGGGCAGGGGCCAGTTCACCGGCTCGCTGATGGCACAGATGTCGCCCTTTGCCTGGCCGTCCACCAGCACCTGTCCCGCGAACGGAACGATGCTGGTGCTGGTGCCCGGCGCTATGGACACCGGCGGGATGATGCCGCAAGGGCCCGGGGCGCCGCTGCCGCCAAGCTTGGCCTGGACCTGCACCACGTGAAGGGTGTCGGCCGACAGCTCCCCGACGAAGGGGCCGATGGAAGCCAGCATGGTCTGCACGCTGGGTCCGAGCTTGTTGGCCATACCCGGATCGAAGCCGCGGCCGCGCAGCACGGGGTAGCCAGCCCAAGCGTACAGCTCACCCTGGGGTTGGGCCTGAGCCTTCATGCCCAGGGACGCCAACACCGGAGCCTTGGGGTTCCCAGAGCTAGCGTCCATCACCGCGGAGACCTGGGTGACCACCCAGCGCTGGCTCAGCTCGTCGATGACCTTCGCCCGGGCAACATGGAGATCCAGGTCGCTCACAGCATGGGCCTGCTCGACGCCGAACAGGGTCGCGCCATCGATGCTCAGGCTCATGGTCGCAGCGAGCTGGGCCTCTCCGGGAAAGTGCTGGGCATCGGGACCGCGTCCGATGCTGGAGGGCTCGAAGGTGATCCAGCTGAGGTCGCTGACGCCGACCTCGAGCCGATGCCAGCCGATGTCGGCGACAGGGCCGGTGACGGTGCAGTCCATCCCCACCTGCAGCGCCGCGGTGCAGATGGCAGCAGCGGCGGCCGAGGCCAGCTCATCGGGCTGGACCGTCGCGGGTGCCGGGACGGCAGGCTCCGAGCCACAGGCGAACAGAAGGGCGTACAACAGCATGGAGATCTCCTACGCAGGGTGCAAGGAGAGCAGACTACAGGCACACGCCCCGGGTTCCAAGCGAAGAGGCTAGCCTCCGTGGATGGACCGCTTGTGCACGGCCATGGCCGCTTCCTTGACCGCTTCACTCAGGGTGGGGTGGGCGTGGCAGGTCATGGCGATGTCTTCGGCGCAGCCTTCCATGGCCATGGTGATGGCGCACTCGTGGATCAGCTCGCTGACCGAGGGCCCCACCATGTGGGCGCCCAGCAGGCGGTCGGTCTCGGCATCGGCGATGAGCTTCACCAGGCCGTCGTCCATGCCGAGTGCCTTGGCTCGGGCGTTGGCCTTGAAGTAGAAGCGGCCTACCTTGATGGCGCGGCCTTGCTCCTTGGCTTGGTCTTCGGTGATGCCCACCGACGCCAATTCGGGCTCGGTGTAGACCACCGACGGGATGGTGTCGTAGTCCATATGGCCGGGCAGGCCGGACAAGCGCTCCACCAATGCGACGGCTTCGTCTTCGGCCTTGTGGGCCAGCATGGGGCCACGCACCACGTCGCCGATGGCGTACACCCCATCCACGTTGGTGGCGAAGCCATCGTCGATGACCACGCGGCCGCGCACGTCCAGATCGATACCCACCTGCTCGAGGCCCAGGCAGGTGGTGTGGGGCTTGCGCCCGACGGCCACGAGCACACGATCACAAGAGATCTGCTGGGGTTTGCCCTTCTTGTCTTCGTAGGACAGCAGCACCGCGTCACCGTCGTTCTCGGCCCCGGTGACCCGGGCGCCCATCACGAAGTTCATGCCCTGCTTCTTCAAGGACTTCTGCAGGATGCGCGAGGACATCTTGTCGGCGAAGGGAGCGATGACGGGCAGCATCTCGATGACGGTGACTTCCGCACCCAGGCGGGACCACACCGAACCGAGCTCGAGGCCCACGGCCCCGGCGCCCACCACCACCATGCGCTCGGGCACCGCGTCGAACTCCAGCGCTTCGGTGGACGACACGATGCGTTGCCCGTCGAAGGGCATGAACGGCAGCTCTACGGCGTCGGAGCCGGTGGCGATGATCACGAAGCGACCCGAGATCTGCTCGACGTCGTCGCCGGACGCCACCCGCACCCGGTGGGCCGACTCGAGGCTGCCGTGGCCCTCGATGACCGTCACCTTGTTCTTCTTCATCAGCAGCCCCAGCCCGCCGACGGTCTCGTCCACCACCTGCTGCTTGCGCGCGATCATGGCTGGGAGATCCAACTGCGGCGCGGGGACGATGATGCCGTGCTTGACCGCATCGTGAGCCACCTGATGGAACAGGTGGCTGGACTGCAGCAGGGCCTTGGAGGGAACGCAGCCGACGTTGAGGCAGGTGCCGCCCAGGGTGGCGCGTTTTTCCACCAGGGCCACGCTCATCCCGAGCTGTGCGGCTCGAATGGCGGCGACGTAGCCGCCGGGCCCAGCGCCGATGACGATGAGATCGAAGGTGCTCATGCGGTCTCCAGGTTCGCTCTCGTATGGTGGCTGTTCGTATCCCGGAAGGGTCCTAGGACCCAGCGCAGGTGCCCAGCAGGATCCGCTCGGGATCCTCGATGCACGACACGATGTGCTTGAGGAAGGTGACCGCCTCGCGCCCATCCACCACCCGGTGGTCGTAGGACAGGGCCAGGTACATCATGGGACGGATCACGATGCTGTCGTTGCCGTCGGCATCGGTGACCACCACCGGGCGCTTCTTGATACCGTGCATCCCCAGGATCCCGCTCTGGGGCGGGTTGAGGATGGGGGTGGACAGCAGCGATCCGAACACGCCGCCGTTCGAGATGGTGAACACACCACCCTGCAAGTCCTCGATGCCCAAGCGGCCATCGCGGCCCTTGGCCGCCAGCGCCGCGATGGAGCTCTCGATGCCCGCGAGGTTCTGAGTGTCCCCGTCACGCACCACGGGCACCATCAGGCCACGCTTGGTGCTCACGGCCACACCGATGTCGTAGTAGTGATTCTGGACGATCTGGTCGCCCTCGATCCATGCGTTGAGCGCCGGCACGGCCTGCAGGGCGCCCACCACAGCCTTGACGAAGAATGACATGAACCCCAGCCCGACCCCGTGGGCCTCGGCGAAGGCTTCCTTGTTGCGCTTGCGCAGAACCATCAGCGCGCTCATGTCCACCTCGTTGAAGGTGGTGAGGATGGCCGCATTGGACTGAGCCTGCAGCAGGCGCTCAGCGAGGCGAGCCCGCAGACGGGGCACCTTGCTGCGGGTCTGACGGGGGCTGTTGGCGGCCACCGGTGTGCGGTCGGCCACCGGAGCCGGCGCCGCGATGGGGGGATCGCGGGGGATCGCGGGACGAGGCGGAGCCGGAGTCGCCGCCGGAGGCGCCGCCTGTGGCGCCGCCGGAGGCGGCACCTGGTGCTGGGCGACATGGCGGAGCACGTCTTCTTTGGTCATGCGACCCCGCGGGCCCGTGGCGCGCACGCCGGCGGGGTCGAGGCGAAGCTGCTCGAGCATGCGCCGAACCGCCGGGGAGATGGGGGCGTCGCTGGCCAGGGCCTGCTTGGCGCGGTCCATGTCCGCCGGGGTCTCCACCGGGGTCGGCAGCGGTGCGGGGGCGGCGGCCGGCGGCTGAGGGGTGGGCTCCGGGGCCTTGGGAGGCGCCCGGAACGGCGTGGGATCCGCCGCAGCGGCGTCCCGGGCGGCGCTCTGCTGGGCCTGCTCGGGTGTGGGCGTGTCACCCTGCTCGGCGGTGGTGTCGATGGTGGCCACCACCTGCCCGACCAACACATCCTGATCCGCCTGGATCAGGATGTGGAGCTTGCCGGTGTAGCCCGCAGGCACCGGCATGGTGACCTTGTCGGTCTCGAGCTCGTACAGCTCGGTGGCAGGCTGCACGAAGCTGCCCTCGGGCACCAACCAGCGTGAGAGGTAGCCCTCTGTGATGGACTCTCCGACCTCGGGAACTTTCAACTCGACCAACATGTGTCACCTCTCCTGGGAGGGTGCGGATGTGTCACCGTCCGTGTCGTTCCCCTGGGCAGGCAGGCCCAGGGCACCGCGCACGATGGCCTCTTGTTCGAACTTGTGTACCTGAGACGAGCCGGTGGCGGGGGACGCCGAGGGGCGGCGACCGACATAGGCCAGCGCGCGCGCAGGGTAGAGGTCACGCATCATCAGGTTCATGAAGGACCAGCCGCCTCGGTTGCCAGGCTCTTCCTGGGCCCAGGCCAGCTCTGCGTCGCCATACTTGGCCAATACGGCCTCGAGCTGCCGGGCAGGGGTGGGGTAGAACTGCTCCACCCGCACCAGCGCGACGCGGTCCTCGAGGCCCTCGACGGCCCGGCGAGCATGCAGATCGTAGTACAGCCGCCCGGAGACCAGCACCACGCGCTCCGGAGCCGCGGGGGGTGTGGGATCGTCCAGGATCTCCTGGAACCCACCGGAGGTCATGTCTTCGACCCGCGAAATACAGGCCGCGTGCCGCAGCAACCCCTTGGGGGTCATGAGCACCAGCGGAATGCGGAAAGGCCGGAGCATCTGACGCCGCAGCACATGGAAGTACTGGGCCGGGGTGCTGGGCTGGGCCACCTGGATGTTGATCTCGGCGCAGGCGGCCAGGTAGCGCTCGAGGTAGGCGCTCGAGTGCTCGGGCCCTTGGCCTTCGTAGCCGTGGGGCAGCAGCATCACCAGGCCGCTGGACCGCGCCCACTTGGAGAACGATCCGGTGACGAACTGATCGATGATGCTCTGGGCGCCGTTGGCGAAGTCGCCGAATTGTGCTTCCCACAGGATGAGCATCTCCGGCTCCGCCATGGAATAGCCGAAGTCGAAGCCCAGCACCGAGGCCTCGGACACCGCGCTGTTGTAGCAACAGAAGTGGCCGAAGGTGGACCTCTGGCCACCTTCGGCGTCGGCGTTCGAACCGACGACGGCTTCGCCTTCGCGGCTCAACGCCGACCCATCGATTGGGATGTGATTCAGAGGGCGATAGCGCTCCCCAGTGCCGGTGTCGGTCCACTCTGAGTGGCGCTGGGAGAAGGTGCCACGCACGCTGTCCTGGCCCGACAGCCTCACCTGGAAGCCCTCGCTCAGCAGGGCGCCCCATGCAAGGCTCTCGGCGGTGGCCCAGTCGATGGGTCCCCCCGCGTCCAGCGCGTCCGCGCGCCTTTTCAGCAGCCGCTGCACCTTGCGGTTGATGTTCAGGCCCTCGGGCACGGTGGTCAGGGCGCGACCGACGGCCCGGATCACTTCGGGATCGGCACCGGTGAGGGTGATCTCGTCGGGCCACGGAGGCTCCATGCCTTCCCAACGCCCCTTGTAGGCTTGCTCCTCTTCCTGATGCGGACCCCGCCGAACATCCTCGTGGATGATGGCCAGGCGCTTCTCGAGGCGCTGGGCCATGCCCTCTTCCTCGGCCGTGTCCAGCAGGCCCTCAGCCACCAGCTGGGCGGTGTAGCGGTGACGCACGGGCAGGTGGTTGCGGATGCGTTCGTACAGCAGCGGCTGGGTGTAGGCGGGCTCGTCGCCTTCGTTGTGGCCGTGGCGCCGGTAGCAGATCATGTCCACCACCGCGTCCTGACCGAAGCGCTGCCGGAAGCGCAAGGCCAGCTCCATGGCGAACACCACCGCCTCGGGGTCATCACCGTTGACGTGGAAGATGGGGGCCTCCACCATCTTGGCGACGTCGGTGCAGTAGCGGCTGGAGCGAGACTCTTCGGCGGTCGCGGTGAAGCCGATGCCGTTGTTGATCACCAAGTGGACCGTGCCGCCGGTGCCATAGCCGTCGAGCTGGCTCAGGTTGAAGGTCTCGGCCACGATGCCCTGGCCCGAGAATGCCGCGTCCCCGTGGACCAGCACGGGCACCACAGCGCGGCGCAGGACGGTGTCGCCGCGCTGACGCTGCTTGGCGCGGGCCTTGCCCTGCACCACCGGGTCGACGGCCTCGAGGTGGCTGGGGTTGGCGGTAAGGCTGATGTGCACCACCCCGCCATCGCGGCCGAAGTGATCCGACGAAAATCCCTTATGATACCGGACATCTCCGTTTCCGTAGACCTGCCCAGGGACGAAGCTGCCCTCGAACTCCGCGAAGATCTCGGCGTAGGATTTGTCCATGATGTTGGCCAGGACGTTCAGTCGCCCGCGATGTGCCATGCCCAGCACCAGCTCCTGCATCTCGAGCTCGGGGGCCAGCTCTACCAGCGCGTGCAGCGCAGGGATGGCGGACTCGGCGCCCTCGAGAGAGAAGCGCTTCTGGCCTCGGTAGCGGGTGTGCAGGAAGGTCTCGAACACCTCGGCGTCGATCAAGCGCTCGAGAATGTCGAGCTTGTGATCAGTGCTCAAGCTGGGGCGACCCTGTGCCTGCTCCACGTGCGTCTGCACCCACTCCCGCTGATCGCGGTTCTGGATGTGCATGTACTCCACGCCCAGGGAGGCGCAGAAGGTGGTCCTCAGCGCGTGGTGCAGCTTCCTCAGGGTGGTGCTCCCCAGGGCCCCAAAGTCGCCGCTGTCGTAGACGGTGTCGAGATCCTTGGAGCCGAAGCCGTAGGCCTCGATGCGCAGGGACTCGTGCAGCCCAGGACGATCCTCGAGGGGATCGAGCCACGCGCTGACGTGACCACCGCGTCGGAACGCGTCGATCATACCCACCACCCTGGACTGGGCCTGGGCGCGCTCGCCCGACACGCAGGCCCGATCGCACATGGCGAGATCGAAGCCCTGGAAGAAGGCCTGCCAGGTGGGCGAGAGTGTGCTGGGATCTGCGCGCCACTGCTGGTAGAGCTCGTCGATCCAGTCGGGATCGAGGGCTGCGGCCTGGGCGGGGGGTTGACCGATGCTCATGGGTTCTCCTGAGTCCGACCTCGAGTCAAAGCTATGCGGAATCCGGAATGTCGCCAGGCCTGGCGATCAGCTAGCCGGGTTCCCGTGGCGTGGCCTACAGGCGGTCCCTCGATCCTTTTGCGCCATCCCTTGCTTAGGCCCGAAACTGTAGCGTGGGGGACAGGCGCGAGGGGCCCGGGTGTGAACATATTGCGCACCAACGAATGTTCCCGGTGACAGCGGCGCAGTCCGACCCCGGAACGCCGACCCCGAACCCCACGGAGATGGCATGAGCCAGCCCGAAAGACCTCGCGACACCGTCACGGTCACCAACAACGCCGACGGCAAGAGCAAGGAGCTCCCCATCTACAGGGGGGTCCACGGCCCGCCGGTGGTGGACATCCGCAGCCTCCACAAGGATGTGGGCTTGTTCGCCTACGATCCGGGCTTCAAGTCCACCGCCAGCTGCTCGAGCGAGATCACCTTCATCGACGGCGCCGAAGGAACGCTGCTGTATCGGGGCTACCCCATCGAGGAGCTCACCGAGAAGAGCTGCTACCTCGAGGTCTGCTACCTGCTGCTCAACGGCGAGCTTCCCAGCGCCACGGAGTTCGACGAGTTCAGGCACATGATCACCATGCACACCATGGTGAACGAAGGCCTCAAGGACTTCATGCGTGGCTTCCGCTACGACGCCCACCCCATGGCCATCCTCGTGGGCGTGGTGGGAGCCCTGGGGTCGTTCTTCCACGACTCCCTGGACGTACACGATCCCCGTCAGCAGGAGATCTCGGCCCACCGCATGATCGCCAAGCTGCCCACCATCGCAGCCACGGCCTACCGCTACTCGAAGGGCGAGCCTTCGGTGTATCCCAGGAACAAGTTCTGCTATGCAGAGAACTTCCTGCACATGATGTTCGCCTACCCCACCTACAAGTACGAGGTGGACCCCGACCACGCGCGCATCCTGGACAAGCTGCTCATCCTCCACGCGGATCACGAGCAGAACGCGTCCACCAGCACCGTCCGCCTGGCAGGCTCGAGCCTGGCCAACCCCTTCGCCGCGGTGTCCGCGGGCATCGGCGCTCTGTGGGGCCCCGCCCACGGCGGCGCCAACGAAGCGGTCATCAACATGCTCGAGCGCATCGGCGATCCCAAGGAGATCCACAAGTACGTCGAGCGCGCCAAGGACAAGAACGACCCCTTCAGGCTCATGGGCTTCGGCCACCGCGTGTACCGGAACTACGATCCCCGCGCCAAGATCATCCGGGCTGAGGCCCACAACCTGCTGGCCAAGCACGGTGACCTGGGGCCGTTGTTCGAGACCGCCCTGGAGCTCGAAAACCTCGCCATGTCGGACGACTACTTCCTCGAGCGCAAGCTCTACCCCAACGTGGACTTCTACTCGGGCCTCATCTACCGGGCCTTGGGCATCCCCAAGAGCATGTTCACGGTGATGTTCGCCATGGCGCGCACCATCGGTTGGATCGCGCAGTGGAAGGAGATGATCAACGACCCGGAGCGCGTCATCGGGCGACCCCGGCAGCTCTATGTCGGGCCGGCTCAGCGGACGTTCTCCCCCCGCACGGAGCGCGGACACATCCCCGGTAAGACGGGCTGCGCGGGCAAGAAGCACCGCTGCGGCCACGGCCACAAGTGGCCCGACGACAAGAAGAGCAAAAAGAACAAGAAGGGGCAGAAGGGTAACGACTGCGAGGACTGCTAGCACCGCGGCCCCCGCCGGCGCCCAGGTCTGCCACACACACACGACACACACCAGGAGACATAATGTCCACCGAACGAAGGCTTCACATCGACGCCACGGCGCTCACCCACTTCGCCGCCGCCGTCCTCGAGGCCAAAGGCGTCGTTCCGGCGGATGCTGCGACCACCGCGGATGTGTTGGTTCAGGCAGACCTACGCGGCATCGTCAGCCACGGCGTGGCCCGGCTAAGGCGCTATGTGGACGGCCTGGACAGCGGGCTGATGAAGGCCAAGCCAGACACCAGCGTAGTGAACGAGACCCCCGCCACCGCGCTCATCGACGCGGACGGGGGCCTGGGTCAGCCGGCCTCCCACCTGGCCATGAGCATGGCCATCGACAAAGCCGAGAAGCTGGGCGCCGGCTTCGTCACCGTACGCAACTCCAACCACTACGGCTTCGCCGGCTATTACCCCCTCATGGCGCTGGAGCGCGGCTGCGTCGGCATCTCCATGACCAACTCGGCGGTGCTGGTGGTGCCCACCTTCGCGCGTAACGCCCTGCTGGGCACCAACCCCATCGCAGTGGCCGCCCCGGGCGGCAGCGAGCCTCCATTCGTCCTGGACATGGCCACGAGCACCGTGCCCCGGGGTAAGCTCGAGGTCTACAACCGGCAAGAACAGCCCATCCCCATGGGCTGGGCCACGGACGCCGCCGGCGAGCCCACCGACGATGCCGGCAAGGTGCTGGAAAACTTCCAGCAGCTCGCCGGTGGTGGGCTGCTCCCCATGGGCGGCGCAGGGGAGCTGCTCGGTGGCCACAAGGGCTACGGGCTGGCGGTGCTGGTGGAGGTCTTGAGCGCGGTGCTGTCCGGCGCCGCCCACGCGGACCAAGTCTACCCCAAGGACGCTGACGGCAACCCGCTGCCCGCCAACCTTGGCCACTTCTTCGGCGCGCTGAAGATCGACGCCTTCCGGCCCCAGGCCGAGTTCGAGGCATCCATGGATGACCTGCAGCAGCGCCTCAAGGGCGCGGACCGGGTCGAAGGCCAGGACCGTATCTGGGTGGCTGGCGAAAAAGAACACGACAGCCACGCGCAGCAGAGCGTCCACGGCATCACCGTCGGCGCCAAGGTCAGCGCTGATCTGCTCGCACTGTCCAAAGAATACGGCGTCGCCATCGGCGGGACGCTGGGCGACTCAACAGACACCTGAGGACTCCCATGAACACCTATGAAAAGATCGTCATCCCCGAGCAGGGCCGAGCTGTGAGCGTGCGCACCGACGGCGGCTTGGATGTGCCGGATCAGCCCATCATCCCCTTCATCGAAGGTGACGGCATCGGCCCGGACATCACCCGCGCCATGCTGCAGGTCTTGGACGCCGCGGTGGACAAGGCCTACGGCGGCGCCAAGCGCATCGCCTGGATGGAAGTCTACGCCGGCGAGAAGGCCAACGAGGTCTACGGTGAGCCCGTCTGGCTGCCCCAGGAGACCCTGGACGCCATCCAGGCCTACAAGATCGCCATCAAGGGTCCCCTGACCACTCCCGTGGGCGGCGGCTTCCGCTCCCTCAACGTGGCCATCCGGCAGAAGCTCGATCTCTACACCTGCCTGCGCCCTGTGCGCTGGTTCAGCGGGGTCCCCTCCCCCGTCAAGCGGCCGGATCTCATCGACATGACCGTGTTCCGCGAGAACACCGAGGACATCTACGCCGGCATCGAGTGGAACGCCGGGACGCCGGAAGCCCAGAAGGTCATCTCCTTCCTCCAGGAAGAGATGGGCGTGTCCGAGATCCGCTTCCCTGGCAGCTCGAGCATCGGCATCAAGCCCATCTCCGTCGAAGGCTCCGAGCGCCTGATGCGCGCCGCGCTCCAGTACGCCGTGGACCACAGCAGCCCCAGCGTCACCATCGTGCACAAGGGCAACATCATGAAGTACACCGAGGGTGGCTTCGAGAGATGGGGCAAAGACCTGGTGCGCCGCGAGTTCTCCGACGTGGCCGTGGTGGCCGAGGACTGCGACTGGAACCCGCCCGAGGGCAAGATCCTGGTGAAGGACGTCATCGCCGACGCCTTCCTGCAGCAGATCCTCACCCGACCCGCCGAGTACAGCGTCATCGCCACCATGAACCTCAACGGCGACTACATCTCCGACGCACTGGCGGCGGCGGTGGGTGGCATCGGCATCGCTCCGGGCGCCAACATCAACTACGACACCGGCGAGTCGGTCTTCGAGGCCACCCACGGCACGGCCCCTAAGTACGCGGGCCTGGATAAGGTCAACCCCAGCTCTCTCATCCTGTCCGGCGAGCTCATGCTGCGCCGCCTGGGCTGGAACGAAGCGGCCGACCTGCTGATCAACGCGCTCGAGCGCACCATCAAAAAGGGCACGGTCACCTACGACTTCGCCCGTCTGATGGAAGGCGCCACGGAGGTCAAGTGCTCGGCCTTCGGCCAGGCCATCGTGGACAACATGGAGGCCTGAGGCCCGCAGTGATACACCACCGCAACGGTGGTGTATACATGCAGTTCTCTACGAAGGTCCGCTACGGCTTGTACGCCATGATCGAGCTGGCATGCCGCCACGACGGCACGCCCAAGGTCTTGGGCGGCGTAGCCAAACACCAAGGGATCTCCCCCAAGTACCTGCACGCGGTCATGCAGCAGCTGAAGCTGGCGGGCCTGGTGCGGACCGTGCGGGGGGCCCACGGTGGCTTCGTGCTCACCCGGGATCCCACCGAGATCAGCTTGATCCAGGTGGTCGAGGCCCTCGACGGACCCATCGGCGTCACCGAGTGCTCCAAGCTGGAGAGTGGCTGCGAGCGCTCATCCCGATGCGTCGCGCGCCGGGTGTGGTGCCAGGTCTCGAACTCCATCCGCGATGTGCTGGAAGGTCAGACCCTGGCGCAGATCGCCAGCGAGGTCGACTGCCACGAGCAAGGGCTCATGGCCGCCCCGGACCCTCCCTGCGACGAGTAGCCGAGGGGATCAACCCAGGCGCTTGCGCAGACCGTCGTTGAGGATGCCACCCTCGCGGTACCAGCCCACCTCGGCGGGGGTATCGATGCGGCAGAGCAGCTCGATGTCCCTGGAGGCGCCGGCTTCGCCCGTCACTGTCACCGTGATGTTCTGACCCGGCTCGACGTCGCTGGTGACGGGGATGTCGAAGGTCTCGCGTCCCGTGATGCCCAGGCTGGCGAAGCTATCGCCTTCCAGCAGCTGCAGCGGAAGCACGCCCATACCCACCAGGTTGGATCGATGGATGCGCTCGTAGCTCTGAGCGATGACCGCCCGGACGCCCAGCAGCTTGGTGCCCTTCGCGGCCCAGTCCCGGCTCGAGCCCATGCCGTAGTCCTTGCCTGCCAGTACCACGAGGGGGATCCCTGCCTCGATGTAGCGCTGCGCGCCATCGTAGACGGTGGTGACCTCACCGGTGGGTAGGTGGGTGGTCCAGCCACCCTCGGTGCCCGGCGCCAGCTGATTGCGCAGCCGAATGTTGGCGAAGGTGCCCCGGGCCATGACGCGGTCGTTGCCCCGACGGCTGCCGAAAGAGTTGAAGTCCCAAGGCTTCACGCCCTGCGCCTGCAACCACGCCCCAGCGGTGTGGTCGGGCTCGATGGCGCCCGCGGGGGAGATGTGGTCGGTCGTGACCGAGTCCCCCAGCAGCAGCAGCACACGGGCGCCGGTGATGGGCTGGATGGGCTGGGTGCCGTTCTCCATGCCCTCGAAGAACGGGGGCTCCTGGATGTAGGAGCTCTTCTCGTCCCAGGCATAGACGGCGCCGGTGGGAGCCTCCAGAGCGTTCCACTCAGCGGATCCCTGCTCCACGTTCGCGTAGCGGCTGCGGAACAGCTCCGGATCGCTGGCGTGCACCAGGGCCACAGCGATCTCTTCGTCGCTGGGCCAGATGTCCCTCAGGAAGACCGGCGCACCCTCGGTGTCGTAGCCGATGGGCTCGCTGTCGAGATCGACGGTCACGCTGCCCGCGAGGGCGTAGGCCACCACCAGTGGGGGCGAGGCCAGGTAACTGGCCTTCACCAGCGGGTTGATGCGCCCCTCGAAGTTGCGGTTGCCGGAGACCACGCCCGCGGCCACCAGAGCCTGATCCTTCACGGCCTCTGCCACCGGCGCCGGCAGGGGCCCGGAGTTGCCGATGCAGGTGGTGCAGCCATATCCGACCACGTGGAAGCCGAGGGCTTCGAGACCTGGCAGCAACCCGGCGCGCTCGAGGTAGCCGGTGACCACGGTGGAGCCAGGAGCGAGGCTGGTCTTGACCCAGGGCTTGCTGCGCAGCCCCCGCGCGGCGGCCTTCTGGGCCAGCAAGCCCGCGGCCAACATCACCGAGGGGTTGGAGGTGTTGGTGCAGGAGGTGATGGCGGCGATGACCACCGCGCCGTGGGTGATGTCCTGGGCACCGTCGTCGAAGGTCACGGATGCGGTCTTGGCGAGATCCGCTTCCCCCAGCCCGAAGCCATGCAGGCCCGCGGGCGCCGAGAGGCTGGTGCGGAAGGCGCTGTGCAGGTCCGCCAGGGCGATGCGGTCCTGAGGCCGCTTGGGGCCAGCCAGGCTGGGGACGACCACAGAGAGATCGATCTCCACCACGTCTGCGAACTCCGGGGCCACGCCGTCGTCGCTCCGGAAGGTGCCCTGGGCCTTGTGGTAGGCCTCCACCAGTTCCACCAGATCGTCCGGCCGACCCGTGCTGCGCAGGAACTCGAGGGTGCGCTGGTCCACAGGGAAAAATCCCATGGTACAGCCCATCTCCGGGGCCATGTTGGCGATGGTGGCACGATCGGGCACCGACAGCGCCCCCACGCCCGGACCGAAGTACTCGACGAAGCGCCCGACGACACCCACCTGACGCAGGCGCTCGGTGATGGTGAGCACCAGGTCGGTGGCGGTGGCGCCGGTGGGCAGCTTCCCGACGAGCTTCACGCCCACGACCGGGGGCGGCAGCATGGCCAGGGGCTGACCCAGCATCCCCGACTCGGCCTCGATGCCGCCAACACCCCAGCCCAGCACGCCCAAGCCGTTGATCATGGTGGTGTGGGAGTCGGTGCCCACCAGCGAGTCGTAGTAGGCGACGCCGTCTCGCAGCTGCACCACCGGAGCGAGGTATTCGAGGTTGACCTGGTGGCAGATGCCTGCGCCCGGAGGCACGACCCGCAGGCCATCGAAGGCGGTCTGACCCCAGCGCAGGAAGGTGTAGCGCTCCTGGTTGCGCTCGAACTCCCGAGCGGTGTTGGCGGCGAGGGCCTGGTGGCTGGCGAAGGCGTCCACCTGCACGCTGTGATCGATGACCAGGTCCACAGGGATCACGGGGTCGATGTCGGCCGGGTCGCCACCCAGGCGAGCCATGGCCGAGCGAAGGGCCGCCAGGTCCACTACGGCGGGGACGCCGGTGAAGTCCTGCAGCAGCACGCGGGCCGGGGGAAAGGGCAGCTCGGCGCGGCCGGGCGCCGCAGGATCGTACGCGGCCAGGGCGAGCACATCTTCCCGGGTCACCCGCTCACCGTCCTCGCTGCGAAGCACCGCTTCGAGGAGGATGCGAATGGACACAGGCAAGCGGGACAGGCTCACGAGGCCCTGCTCTTCGAGGGCGGCGAGGCGGAAATAGTCCACTGGCCCAGCGCTGGTCTGCAGGGTGGCGCGAGCGTTGAACGAATCGGCGGAGGTGGCAGGGGACATGGGATCTTCTCCGGTGCGTGGTCACTACAACCTAGTCGCACCGGTCCCCTCGCGGAGGGGTTCCCCTGCGGTCTTCATTACAAACTCGAGATATCCCCCAAGGGTCCGAGGGCGACGGGCTCAGCGGTTGGCGATGGCCCGGGCCAGTTCGTCGTCGTCGAGGTACAGATCGGCCACCTCGGGCTGCTCCATGAGCCACTCGGACATGATGCGCGCCTTGGCCTTGGCAGTGCGCGTCTCGCCCAGGGCTACGGCCAGGCGGATGCAGAGCTGCTCCATGTCGGCGCCGTCTTCGAGCTCGAGCTGGTCTTGGCTGAGCAGCTGCTTGAGCAGACCCTTGAACTCGCGCTCGGTGGGCGTAAGCACGGAGATCTGCTCGAGCACGGCGATGATGTCCGGATCTTCGTCGCGGCGACGCGGCGGCGTTCCCTTCGGCCTTCTCAAGACGGTGCTCACGGTGACCTCCAGTCCTGCCGGCGGGATAACCCGCGCGTGCCAGGCCGCGAGGACAAATCGATCCCCGCGTGATCCTTCCTGGGGGCCCTCCCCGACCCTAAGAATCGTCCTCGGGAGGATGGAGGGGCACGAGCCCACCGTCTCTGGGAATCAGCACCGTCCCCGGCGGCACCGCCCCGGGCACGCGGCGCACCACCTGGTCGGGATCCCGCACCACCACGGCACCGTTGGGAATCGCGCGCCCCGGTGCCAGCCAGAAGCCCGTACCCAGGATGGTTTCGTGGCCGATGGCGCAACCCAGAAAGCGGGTGCCAGCGCTCTGCACGACGCCCTGGTGGAGGACCCGTACGTCGTCATCGAAGCGCATGTCCATCATGAAACCGCCACCGGTGGTGATGCTGCACCGCCCCAGCACCGACAGCTGCATGAGGATCTGCGATGCCGAAGCCTGCTCATGGGTCAGGCAGTAGTTGACCGTGGAACCCGCGCTGACAAGGGTCTTGGCCCCCAGGACACTCAGGGTGACCTTGCCGTGGTCCTGGATCCAGGCCCCCTCACCCACCCGGCTGAAGCGCACCACCGCGAAGGGGCCCACCTTGACGCCCGGCTCGAGGATGCTGCCTTCGATGACCGCGGTGGGATGGATCTCACATCCAGCGCCGATGCGGCTGGCGCTGCGCATCAGCCGTGACCGGGTGGGGACCACCGCTCGCAGCACGGCCCACAGCCCCATCAGCCACAGGCGCCAGCGTGGCAGCTCGAGGTACTCCAAGGCCCAGGCCAGCCGATTGGCCGCCAGCAGGTGGGACCAGTGACTCAGCCGCACGGCTGCCTGCTTGGTGAGGGGCAGCAGCAGCTCGGCGCGCCCGAAGTAGTGCTCGGGCACCGGAATGCGCAGCAGCTTCTCCCGCGGGCGCACCGCCACCGGATGGCAGTCGGCCAGATCGGGGGGCGGGCCGCTGTGGCCCGGGGGCAGGTACCACAGGGGCAGCATCGCGCTGGCGTGCTCGGGGCCATCCGGCTCCACCGCCAGGTCCTGCAGGGGCGCCGCTTGCAGCAGCTGCGCCGAGGCCTCCACCCGAAGCGCGCAGGCACGATCCCGAGGCGCCGCCTCGAGGGCCTGGCGAAAGGCAGCCAGCAGGCCGCGGGTGACGAACAGATCGTCCGCCATGACCAAGCACGGACCCACGGGTTCTTCCGAAGCCTCGCGGAGCTCCAACCCACACGCCGCCACCACCTCGCGCTGCCAGTCGAGCAACGGACGGTTTGCAATGGGGGACTCACCGATGGGATCGAGGAAGGGCTCGATGCGCGTGCCGGTGACGAGCAGGTGGCAGTGCAAGGTCACTCCGATGACAGGGCGCGCCAGCGAGCCCATAGGGGCTCAGCACGCCACTTCGATGCTATGCTCCCACATCCCAAGGGCGTTCACCACGCCCAAGCAAGGAGGTCGATCATGTCCGGAGGCAAGGGAGCGCTCGGCTGGGTTGTCTTCATCGGCGTCATTCTGCTGGTGAACCTGCTGTCCTACATCTTTGGCTGGTCCTTCTGGCTGTACTAGCCGACCGGTCCATGCACCCCGCGGAGCGCGCGTTCGATCTCACGCTAGCGCTGTCGGCGTGGAGCTGGGCTGTGCTAGGGCTGCTCAACGCCGAGCCGGGCGATCGCTGGACCGTGGTCCGGCTCGGCATCGCCGCGCTCCACCTGCTGGTGGGTGCGCTGGTGCTGCACCGAGAGCCCCTGGACCGGCTGGGCAGCGCATCGCAACTGGCGGCCGCCCTGCCCGCCCTGATCATCTCGGGCATGGCTCTGCGCCTGGCGCCGGCGCCGCAGGACTGGCCCCTGATGGCGCAGGGTGTCTTCGGCGTCGGGACCGCGCTGACCCTCATCAGCCTCGCCCGCCTCGGCCGTTCGTTCTCCATCCTGCCCGCCCTGCGAGAGGTCAGGACCGACGGCCCCTACCGACTCGTGCGCCACCCGGCCTACCTGGGTGAGCTTGTCATGGTGCTGGGCTGTGGCGTCGCAGGTCCCATCCTGAACGCCTGGCCCCTGCTGCTGGCCATCCCCCTGGTGATGCTGCGGGTGCGCGCCGAAGAACGCCTGTTGGCGTCGAGCTATCCGTGGTGCGCCTATCGGGAGCGGGTGCGCTGGCGGCTGATGCCCGGCCTGTGGTGATCAGGCCCCCAGGGCGTCTTCGAGGTTGGCGCGCACGGCGGCATGCAGGCGGCGCGACTCGATGACGCAGTGCTCCTTGCACACCTCCACCACACGCCCCCGGAGCTGAACCACGTGACCCGCGGGGAGCTGCACGTACAGGGAGACCTCCTGGCCTTGCCAGAACAGCGGATGGCAGCCCACGAAGAGCCAGACGTTTTCACCCCGCAGCAGCACGTCGGCCTGCATGATCTCGCGATGGCTGTACTGCACCATGGCGCTCGGGGGGTCACCCGGTGCGACATCGGCCGCAACCCTGCACTCCCGGGCCAAGGGGGGCTCGGGGACGCCGCCGGTGGTGCGGCCGTGCTCGCGCATCCGCCGCCGCTCGCCAGGAGTGGGCTTGCGCCGCGGGGTCTCACGAGGTCCGAGGGGGCGGGCGTGGGAAGGGGTTCGAGACGTAGGGGGGCGATCGCGGGGTGTCGTGGAGCCCTCGCTGCTCCGGAGGGGAGCCGGCCGCTGTGCGGGAACGGACTCGGCGCGCTGCGCGGGGTCGCCGAGCTCGTCGAGGTCCACATCCGGTGGCGCGTGCTCCGGGTTGACCTGCCAGAACCGCTGGGCCAGCCGCTTCTCATCTGCCGCATCCAGGGCCATGAACTCGCCCCGGTGCAAAAATCCGCCGGACTTGCCCGCATCGCGTCCGTGCATCACGTCGACCACCTCGACCACCAGGTCGACGTTGCGCCCCAGGGTCTTGACGTCCGCGCGCATCTCGTAGCGGGAGGCAGCCTCGAGCTTCTCCACCGACCAGAAGGTGATCTCGCGACCATCGATGAACCAGAGCTCACCTTCGGCCAGCCCGGAGTCGCTCTTGACGGTCAAGGGCAACTGCCGGCGGGCTTTCTGGAAGAGGTAGGGCTGGAGGGTATCCACGAAAGGTCTTCCCCGAACCCGAAGCGGTTCCGGGTGAGAGATTCGATAGCTCGTATTCACATCATACTCGAGGACGGGGCCGCGCAAAGCTCGGCCGTGCTGCGACTGTGGGATAGATCGCATTCCAAGTTGCAACCCGGAGTCGCACATGGTCCTCCTCGAGTTCAGTATGTCTCCCCTGGACAAGGGCGAGAGCCTCAGCGAATACGTCGCGCGGTCCCTGGACATCATCGACAAGAGCGGCATCCCGTACCAGCTCACCCCCATGGGCACGATCCTCGAAGGCGAGTGGGCCGACGTCTTCCACGTGGTCCAAGCCTGCTTCGAGCGCATGGAGCAGGACTGCGCCAGAATCTCCATCAACATCCGCTGCGACTACCGTCAGGGGCGCAGCGGACGCCTGGAGAAAAAGATCGAGTCCGTGGAGAAGCGCCTGGGCCGCAAGGTTCGCACCTGAGCGCACTCTGCTGACGAAACGCAGCTTTGGCACCGGAAGCGCTTCAGGAAACCGAAACCTGCCCTTGCGCAGTTTGCGGTGATCCACGCCTCAGATAGGGCCTGGAGACCCCAACCCAAGGGTGTACCCCACCCACCCCCCTCCAAGATCCCCGAGAGAGGAAAGCTCCATGTCCAAGCACACCATCGTGACCATGCCCGGCGACGGAATCGGCAACATCGCCACCTCCGAAGCCGTTCGACTGCTCGACGCTGCTGGCTTCGATGCGACCTACGTCCACGCCGACATCGGCTGGGAGTTTTGGAAGAGCGAAGGCAACCCCCTGCCACAGCGCACCATCGACCTGCTCGAGGAACACGGCATCGCCCTGTTCGGCGCCATCACCTCCAAACCCCGTGACGCCGCCGCCGCCGAGCTGGCTCCCGAGCTGCAGGGCAAGGGCCACGTCTACTACAGCCCCATCGTCGGTCTGCGTCAGCACTTCAACCTGGACATCAGCATCCGGCCCTGCCGTTCCTTCGAGGGCAACCCCCTCAACTTCGTGCGCCGCGCTGCCGGCGGTGGCCTGGACGAGCCCAAGGTCGACACGGTCATCTTCCGCCAGAACACCGAAGGCCTCTACGGCGGCGTCGAGTGGACCAACCCGCCCAAGCACGTGCGGGACGCACTCGAGACCCACCCCAAGATGAAGAACTTCGCCGACACCCCCTCCGAGGACCTGGCGATCTCCACCCGCATCTTCACCCGCACCGCTTGCCGTCGCATCACCCAGCGCGCCTTCGAGTACGCCGACAAGTTCGGCTATGAGTCGGTCACGGTCTGCGAGAAGCCCAACGTCATCCGCGAGACCTCCGGAATGATGCTCTTCTGCGCCCGCGAAGCCCAGAAGGCGTTCCCGCACATCCAGCTGTGGGACACCAACATCGACGCCCAGATGATGTGGCTGACCAAGAACCCGGAAGACTACGGCGTCATCGTCGCGGGCAACATGTTCGGCGACATCATCTCCGACGGCTTCGCCGGCCTGGTGGGCGGCCTCGGCTTCGCCGCCAGCGCCAACATCGGCGACACCTGCGCTGTCTTCGAGCCCACCCACGGCTCAGCCCCCAAGTACGCCGACTACGAGACCAGCATCGTCAACCCCATCGCCATGTTCAACACCGCCTGCATGATGCTGGACCACATCGGCGAGACCGAGATCTCGCAGCGCATCACCGCGGCCATCAACAAGGTCGTCTCCGCAGGCGAGGTCCAGACCTACGACATGGCCAAGCTGCGCGGCTCCCCCGGCGCCCTCGACAACGGCGCCGTCTCCACAAATATGATGACCGACGCCGTCATCGCGGCCCTCGACTAGCCGAGCCCCACATGATCAACGCACTCGACATCCGATCTCTGTTCGGCGATCTACTCGACCAGATCCAGGACACCGCCCTGCGCCAGCAGGTCACCGACACCTGGGCAGCTGGCTGTCAGCAAGGTGGCTGGGAGAGCCTCGAAGCCCTGCGGGGCTTGCCGTTCACTCTGCTCACCGACTGCCACGGCGTCTCGTTCATCGAGCACACCCGGGCCGTCACGGCGGGCGCCCTGGCCCTGGGCAAGGCTCAGCTCGAGAACTACGCCACCATGCCCTACGCCCTGAACCTGGACTACCTCATCGCCGGCGGCCTGCTGCACGACGTGGGCAAGCTCATGGAGTCGGGGCCCGACGGCAGGGGGGGGTACCACAAGACCCACGCGGGTCGCTGCGCCCGCCACCCCATCAGCGGTGCCATCCTGGCCTCGAGCTTTGGGCTCCCCCAGGAGATCCTCAACATCATCATCTGCCACGCCAGCGAGGGCAACGGCAGGCCCCAGCGCCTCGAAGCGGTGCTTGTCCACCAGGCCGACTTCGCGACCTTCAACCCCTTGGTCATGATGAACAAGGGCACCCTCATCCTCGAGGGAGAGGAATAGAGCATGGGCCACACCATCATCGAAAAAATCCTGGCCACCCACAGCGGCCAGGACACCGTCCGTCCCGGTGACATCGTCGACATGCAGGTGGATGCACGCATCGCCCGCGACTTCGGTGGCGCCAACGTGGTCAAGGCCCTGCGCGACGCGGGCCTCGGGGTCGACGATCCCAGCAGCACCTACTTCACCTTCGACTGCAACCCCGGCGGCTCGGACCAGAACTACGCGGCCAACCAACACATCTGCCGCATGTACGCCGCCGAGAAGGGCATCGACGTCTTCGACATCGACGCGGGCATCGGCACCCACATCGCCATCGAGCAGGGCCTGATCTGGCCTGGCGGTACGCTGGTCTCCACCGACTCCCACGCCAACATCATGGGCGCCATCGGCGCCTTCGGTCAGGGCATGGGCGACGCGGACATCGCCGGCGCCTGGGCACACGGCGCTGCTTGGTTCAAGGTACCCCCCACCATCAAGGTCGTCTTCGAAGGCGAGCCCGGTCCCGGCTTCACCCCCAAGGACCTGGTGCTGGCCGCTGCAGGCGTGCTCGGCGCCAAGGGCCTGCTGGGCTGCGCGGCCGAGCTGTACGGCCCTGCCATCGACGCCCTGGGCCTGGCGGGTCGCATCACCGTGTCCTCCATGTCCACGGAGATGGGCGGCATCATCTCGCTGATTCCCCCCAACCAGGCCGTGGTGGACTTCTGCCGCGAGCTGGCCCAGCAGCCCTTCGAGCCGGTCTACGCCGACGACGACGCCGAGTACCAGCGCGTGGTCCACGTGAACCTCAGCGGCCACGGCCCCATGGTCGCTCGCCCAGGACACCCCGACGACGTTGTCGGGGTCGAGAGCCTGCCGGTCACCCGCGTGGACTCGGTCTTCATCGGCTCCTGCACCAACGGGCGCTACGAAGACCTGGCCGAAGCCGCCCGTGTCCTGAAGGGCCACGAGATCCACACCGATGTGGTCCTCAAGGTCGTCCCTGCAACCGACGCCATCTGGCAGCGCTGCCTGGACGAAGGCCTGTGGGAGATCTTCAAGGCCGCCGGCGCCTTGGTGGGCAACGCGGGCTGTGCAGGCTGCGCCGCAGGCCAGATCGGCCAGAACGGCCCCAGCGAGAACACAGTGAGTACAGGCAATCGCAACTTCCCGGGCAAGCAGGGTCGAGGCGCGGTCTACCTGGCCAGCCCCGCCACCGCCGCGGCCTCGGCCATCGCCGGTGTGATCCGCAGCGAGCGTCAGCTACGGGAAGAGCCCATGCCCGAGCGCCCGAGCCTGGACGCGCTGCCCGCGGCAGTGGACAGCGACGAACCCGCGGTCGACAACCGGCCCGAGCGTTTCTCGGGTCGTGCGTGGGTCATCGACGTCGATTCGATCGACACCGACATGATCTTCCACAACCGCTACCTGGCCGAGACCGACCCAGCGAAGATGGGTCAGTACGCCTTCGACAACCTGGCGGGCTGGGAAGACTTCGCCCAGAAGTGCAAGCCCGGCGACATCATCGTCACCGGCGCCAACTTCGGCGCAGGCTCGAGCCGGGCCCAGGCTGTGGACTGCTTCAAGACCCTGGGTGTGCCCGGCATCGTGGCCCGCAGCTTCGGCGCCATCTACGAGCGCAACGCCATCAACGCCGCCATGCCGGTCGTCCTCTGCGACTGGTCCCCGGAAGACTTCGAGGATGGCGACGAGATCGACATCGATCTGGCCGCCGGGATCATCCGCAACATCACCCGCGGCGTCGAGATCCAGGCAGTGCCCTTTACGGGCATCCGCCTCGAGATCTACCGGCGTGGCGGACTGCTCAGGAGCTGAACCATGGGCATGACCTTTGCCGAGAAAATCCTCGCCCAGGCCGCGGGCAAGGACAGCGTGGTCCCAGGCGAGATCGTGATGGTCCGCCCGGCCCACCTGCTCACCCACGACAACACCGCCGCCATCATCGGCAAGATCGGGCCCGAGCTCGAAAAATACGGTGTGGTGGACCCCGACCTCAACGTCATCGTGCTGGACCACGTGGCGCCCGCAGCCAATGAAAAGACCGCCACCGGGCACCAGAAGATCCGCGCCTTCGTGAAGCAACACGGTGTGAAGAACTTCTTCGATGTCGGAGAAGGCATCTGCCACCAGGTGGTCATGGAACAGGGCCTGGCCCTGCCCGGTGCCATCATCGTGGGCTCCGACTCGCACACCTGCTCCTACGGGGCCCTTGGCGCGTTCGCGACGGGCGTGGACCGCACCGAAGCCGCGGCACTCACGCTGACCGGTGAGACCTGGCTGCGGGTCCCGCCCACCATCCGCGTGGTGCTCGAGGGCAACTTCCGGCCTGGTGTGTCGGCCAAGGATCTGATCCTGACCATCATCGGCGAACTCGGTTCCGACGGCGCCAACTACATGGCCGTGGAGTTCGACGGCCCGGCGGTGGAACGCCTCACCATCGAAGATCGATTCACCATCGCCAACATGGGCATCGAGATGGGCGCGAAGATCGCGGTCTTCCGCGTGGACGAGGTGACCGAGACCTACCTGGGCACCATCGGAGTCCGCAAGTACCAGTACGACCCGGTATGGGCCGACGACGACGCCGAGTATGCTCAGCGCATCGTGATGCGCCTGGACGGGATCGAGCCAGTGCTGGCCCTGCCCCACACGGTGGACAACATCGGCATGGCATCCGAGCACGCAGGTGAACCCATCCACCAATGCCTGCTCGGCACCTGCACCAACGGACGCCTGTCCGACCTGCGCACCGCGGCAAAGATCATGCGCGGCAAGAAGGTGCATCCCAGCGTGCGCTTCCTGGTGCTGCCCGCCAGCCGGTCGGTGCTCCAGGCGGCCATGAGCAAGGGCTACATCCAGATCCTCATCGGCGCAGGTGCCACCCTGCTGCCCCCGGGTTGCGGCCCCTGCCTGGGGGCCCACATGGGCGTGCTGGCCCCTAGCGAGCGCTGCCTGTCCACCGCCAACCGCAACTTCCAGGGTCGCATGGGCTGCAAGGCGGCAGAGATCATCCTGGCCTCCCCCGCCACGGTGGCTCACTCGGCCATCCACGGCGTCATCACCGTCCCCGAGGAGGGCTAGCCATGCGCGTCTGGAACTACGGCGACGACATCAACACCGACATGCTCTTCCCAGGCAAGTACACCTACACCTGCGGCACCCTCGAAGAGATCAAGCCGCACCTGCTCGAAGATCTCGACACAGAGTTCGCGGGCCAGGTCCAAGCCGGTGATCTGCTGTTCGTAGGCCGCAACTTCGGCTGCGGTTCGAGCCGAGAGCAGCCCGCCCTTGGCCTACGGGGTGTGGGCATCGCCGCGGTGGTGGGCTGCAGCTTCGCCCGCATCTTCTACCGGGCCAGCATCAACCAGGGCTTGGTCCTGCTCGAGTGCCCCGACGCGGTGGAGCACTTCGAGCCGGGAATGCCGGTGGAGCTCCGTCTCGAACAAGGCGAACTGGTAGTGGGCGGCAAGGTGTTCGCCTTCCCTCCCCTGCCCCCTGAGATCATGGCCATCAGCCAAGCGGGTGGGCTGCTGAACTACGCGCTCGCCAAGCTCGAAGCACGGGCTTCGTCTTAGGAGCGCCGCGGCCTCAACCCGCGTCTCGACCCTACCGATGAGCATGGTGAGCACCCTGTGGGCCCATCACCATGTTCATCGTTCTCTCAGAAGATCTGATCACCGGCAACGCCGAGTTCGATCGCCACCACCAGCACCTGCTGGACACCGCCAATGCTATCGCCATCACCCAGAGTCCGGATGCCCGGGCCAAGGTGACGGCGGGGCTGCGACTGATCACCGGCCAGGCCGAGCAGCACTTCGGAGCGGAAGAGCAGGTCATGGAGATGCTGGGTTGTCCCTGGGCCGCCCACCACATCCGAGCTCACCAGCAGCTGCTGGAGTGGCTCGAACAGCTCATGCGGTCCCTGGACCAAGGCAAGGATCCCGCAGCCATCCAGCTGAGGCTGCACCACGGCATCCAGCGTCGCTACCTGACCCACATCCGGCAAGCTGACGGGCGCCTCGCCCGCTGGCTCCACAAGCGCGTAGTCCGACTGGGAACAGCCGTGGACGAGCAGATGATCTGGGCGCAGACCACTAGGATCGAGGGGGGGCTGAGCAGGCCCAGGCTCGGGGAGCGACACGCAGCCAAGTAGGGTGGACCCAGGCTGGCTCCAGCCCCTTACCAGCCGGTGATCTGGAGCCCTGCTCCATAGGCAACGATCTCGCCGTCGGTGACGGTGGTGGGTGCCAGCGCCCAGTCACCGGGTAGGTCCAGGTGGGGCCGAGGGAGCAACATCCTGGCCTGACGTTTACGATCGCGACCCTCGAGCCGCGCACCCAGCAAGCCGCCGCCCAGCGCCCCGGCGCCAGCCCCAACCAGGGAAGCCACGAGGATGGGGTCCTGCTCGCCGGTCGCCAGGGCTACCACCACCGCCCCCATGGTGGCACCGGCGACGCCACCGGCGTCGGCCATTCCCACGATGACAGGGGACGCGTCCACCACCGGGGACATGAGAAGAATGCCTGTGCCCAGGCCCACGTCCGAGGCGATCAGGGTGCCCAGGAGGGTCTGATCTTCATCAGCGTCGGCCAGGGCCGAACCCACCAACCCCAGGTAGGTGCCCCACAGGCCGAGGGAGGTGGCGCTGAGGGTGTCGCTCACGCCAATGTCGATGCGTGGCGACGCGATAGCCGCCACCGAGCCCACGGTGGCGGGCACCAGCGCGTTCAGCCCTACCGTCGCACCGGGTGCGTCCGCATACGACCACCAGCCCGTGGTCTGCCAACCAGCCCAGCCCGTGGCCAAGCCCGTAAAGATCAGGTCGTTGGCCTTGATCCCGTTGGGGTTCTTCCACGCCAGATAGGAGCCGACGCCCATACCAGCGGTGCCGGTGGTCCAGACGGCGGCCTTGAGCAAACCCTCACCACCACTGGGCAGATCCTTCAGGACCTCCTCGAAGAGCAGGCCGCCGCCCAGGCCCACCATGGAGCCATAGCCCAGCCCCATGTACCCGGTGAACACAGCATCGCCGCCCAGCTCCATGGGGTTGGCCAGGCCGTAGCCCAGCAGGGTGCCGACCCCGACGCCGGTGTACAGGCTGGCGCCGCCGCTGTCGTCAACGGCCAACAGGCCCCCGGTGAGGCCACCCCAGGTGGCGCTGAGGGTCATGTGTCCGATGTCGCTGCCACTCAGGTCTACCCGCGGGGCGAAGACATGTCCCGCGGCCAACCCGCCGGCCAAGCCAAGGCCCGTGGCCAGCTGGGTGCCGGTGACCACCTCGTCCCAGCGGCGATTGTTGTCGCCAATGGAGCTCTCGACGGCGTAGTGAGTGGCGGTGCCCGCCGCTAGGCCGGTGGCGCCGGAGACCACCAGGGCCTCGACGCTGTCGACCTGGGTGCCGGGGTGGCGGTCCATGGTGAGGGCGCCCAGGCCAAAGCCGGCCACCTCACCCAGGAGGCCACCACTCCAGCAGGCGGTGTCCCCGCCCGCCGCGCAGCCCACCAGCACACCGCTGGACATGCCCACCAGGCCAGTGGTGGAGAGATAGGCTGCGTCTCCTGCCTCGATGGGCCAGTGGCGGCCAGCCATGTAGCCCAAGGACCCACCGGCCGCGGCGCCGGTGATGCCCCCCAAGACCTCGAGATCGGCCTGGCCGAAGTAGCCCACGCTGGCCAAGCTGTAGCCCAGGGCGCCCGCGCCACCGGCCATCAGCCAGCCGGTGCCCCTGCGAGCGACCTCTCCCTGGAGCTCATCGATGCGATGGGAGTAGCTGGAACGCACAGTCCGCAGCACGGCTTCCCGCACATCCCTGGACAGGCTGCCGTGCTCCATCAGCGCCAGCAGACCGTCGGCCGCTGGTTCACTCTGCATGGTGCCCATGGCCTCGACCGCGAGAATGCGCACCGGCACCGGCAGCGTAGTGTCCCCCGCCATGCTGAGCAGCTGCCCCAGGGACTCGGAGTACTCAGCCAGCGCCTTGCATGCCGCAGTGGCCACGTCGTGGCTGCGGGTGCGTGCCGTATGGACCAAGGGCGGAACGGCCCGGGGGTCGCCCAGTTCGCCCAGCTGCAGCGCCGCCGCAGCCCCGGTCTCGGTGGACAACAACGACAACAGGCTGTCCAACAGGGCGTCGTCCGCGGCGTGGTCCGGGCAAGGCTGGGGCTCTGGGCATGGCGCCGGGGTCGGGCATGGCACCGCCACCTCCGGCAGCTGAGCTGTCGTGGTGGGCGTGACCTGGGCCGAAGCGAGCCCAACGAGGACGGCGATGCCAATAGACATGAAAACTCCGGAGTCGGCCGCTACCTATCCACTGCCGAGCCGGCAAACACCCGAAACCCGGTGAGCCCCACCCCGAGACACCCCTGACAAGGTGGATAGATGAGTCAGCTCTGGATCAGGCAGGAGGTGGTGTATGGCCATTGGATTCTTCGACAAGACCATCGCAGGAAGCATCGGCTTGATCCCCAAGCCCATCATTCGGCGCGTGGCCAGCCGCTACGTGGCCGGCGAGACCATCGAAGAGGCCATCGAAGAGGCCGAGCGGCTCAACGCCGACGGCTACCGGGTGACCATGGACCTGTTGGGTGAGGCCATCTCGACGATGGCCGAAGCCGACGCCATCACCGCCACATACATCCAGATCCTCGATACCATCCAGGCCCACGGCATCGACAGCAACATCAGCGTCAAGCCCACCGCCGTCGGGCTGGCCAGCAGCCCCGTAGACCTCGAGCGCAACGTCCGGCTTCTGGCCCTGCACGCCGCTGCGAGCGGCAACTTCGTGCGCGTGGACATGGAGGCCTCCCCCACCACAGACGACACCATTGCCGTGGTTCGGCGGCTGCGCGAGGCGGGCCACGACAACCTGGGCTGGGTGTTTCAGGCCACGCTTCATCGCACCCGCGCCGATCTCGAGGCCCTCGCCGCTGTGGGTCCCAACCTGCGTTTGTGCAAGGGCGTGTACCTCGAGCCCGAGGCCATCGCCTGGCAAAGCTACGACGACATCAACGCGTCCTACGTGGACCTGCTGCGCTACCTGCTGCCCCGGCGCGACCACTTCGTGGGCATCGCCACCCACGATGACCCCATGGCCGACGCCGCCGAGGCTATCATCTCGGAGCTGGGCCTGACCCCGGATCAGTACGAGTTCCAGGTACTGCTCGGGGTGCGTCCCGAGCTCCGAGAGCGCTTAAGGGACGCCGGTCACAAGGTGCGCGTGTACGTGCCCTACGGCCGTGCCTGGCACGCCTACTGTGTGCGCAGACTCGAAGAAAACCCGAAGTTCGCCGGATTCGTCACCCGGGACGTTCTCCGCAATCCCGGCATGTTGTTGGGCGACCAGAGCAAGCGCTGACAGCAGCGGTTATCTCGGTCTGCACCGTCCCTATTTGGACCGCCCACTTCGGAGCCCTCCCATGTCTCGAAGCGCCGACATCCCCCACCTCGGTACCACCCTCAGCCGCTCGCAGGTGCTGTCCATCCTCAAGCGTGAAGAGGTCAAGTTCTTCCAGCTGGTCTTCACGGACGTGATGGGCACCTCGAAGAACGTCGAGGTCCTGCCCAGCCAGTTTGTCAAGGCGCTGGACGGTGAGATCCTCTTCGACGGTTCGTCCATCGAAGGCTTCGTACGCATCGAAGAGTCCGACATGGTCCTGATGCCCGATCTCAACTCCTTCCGCGTGCTGCCGTGGGACGAGACGGAGGGCAAGGTGGCCCGGGTGATCTGCGACATCTACCGCCCCGACGGCGCCGCCTTCGAGGGCTGCCCCCGGCTCACCCTCAAGCGCATGATCGCCCGCTGCGCGGCCCTGGGCTACCGAATGATGGCCGGGGTCGAGGCCGAGTTCTTCCTCTTCGAGATGGCCGACGAGCGCACGCCCACCACCAATACCCACGACGTGGCCGGCTACTTCGATCTGGCGCCCTTGGACCGCGGCGAAGCTTGCCGACGCGCCATCACCACCACCCTGCACTCCCTGGGCTTCGAGGTCGAGACCGCTCACCACGAGGTCGCCCCGGGCCAACACGAGATCGACTTCCGCTATGGCGAGGCCCTGGCGGTAGCCGACGATCTGGTCACCTTCCGCTACGTGGTGCGCAAGGTGGCCCACAAGTTCGGCCTGCACGCCACCTTCCTGCCCAAGCCCGTAGGCGGCATCAACGGCTCGGGCATGCACACCAACATGTCCCTGTTCGACGCCGACGGAAACAACGCGTTCTACGATCCCGAGGCTCCGATGCAGCTGTCGCCGGTAGCGCTGGGCTACATCGCCGGCCTGCTCGAGCACGCCAAGGGGCTCACGGCTGTGTGCAACCCCCTGGTCAACTCCTACAAGCGACTGGTGCCCGGCTACGAAGCCCCCACCCTCATCGCCTGGTCCGAGAAGAACCGCTCCCCGCTGATCCGCATCCCGGCCCGCCGCGGCCTGGGCACCCGCGCCGAGCTCCGTTCCCCCGACCCGAGCTGCAACCCCTACCTGGCCCTCACGGCCATGCTGGCGGCCGGCCTCAGCGGTGTCACCGACAAGAAGCTGCCCCCTGCGCCGCTGACCGAGAACCTCTTCGACATCAGCGAGCACGCCCTGGCCGAGCGCGGCATCGACTCGCTGCCCGCAGACCTCAACAGCGCCGTGAGCGCCCTCGAGGCCGACCCGGTCATCCGCGAAGCCCTGGGCACCCACATCTTCGACTACTTTGTGCGCAACCGTCGCGCCGAGTGGCGGGAGTATCAGGCCCAGGTCCACCCCTGGGAGATCGAGCGCTACTTGGCGAAGTACTAGATCACCACCAGCACGAAGCCTTGTCGCAGGCGAAGGTCTCGTCGTCATCGACGCTGTAGGACGTTTTAGTGTGGTCGGCGAAGACGTCGTCGAGGGTGTTGTCGTCGCCGCCGGTACCGAAGTCGCAGGTATCGGCCTGGAGGTCGCCATGGGCGCCCTTGACGAACACGCCCCCACCATTGGTGGCGAGGTTACCCACGAAGCCCTCGTAGACGCCGCTGGTGCTGGTGCCCACGCACTCGAAGGATGAGTCGTCGAGAAGCAGCCCGCCGCCCGATACCACCGCGGTGTTGGCCTCGATCACCGTGGTGCTCATGGTCACCTCCGACCGCGCCTTGAGGATGATGCCACCACCCTGGTCCGAGCTGGTGTTGTCGGACACCTCGCTGTCTTCGATGCTCAAGATGGCGTCTTCCAGGTACATCCCCCCCCCCTTGTTGGAGGCGACATTGTCGCTAACGACCAGCCCAACGGTGCTGCCGGAGATGTGCTTGAGGTACAGACCACCGCCCTGATCGCTGGCGTCGTTGAGGCTGACCCACAGATCATCGAAGTCCAGTACGCCTTGCTCCACGAACAGGCCCCCGCCCTTGTTGGCGTCGCACGAGCTGAGTTCCACCACCTGCAGGCTGACACTGGCGGCGTCCTTGAGGTAGATGCCACCGCCGTTGTTGGCCAGGGATAGCGAGACCACCAGGTCGTCTCCCGCGAAGTCCAACCCCGCGATCGCCGATGAGATGGCGCCGCCGTTGGTGCCGCTACCCTCGAGCAAGCTCAAGCCGCTCACGCTGAGGTTCGCAGCGCCGGTGAGCGCCGTGATGATGGTGCCGTAGTAGCCGGCAGACAGCACGGTGAGGGACGAGCCCTCCACACCCACGATGCTGGCGTCCGCAGCGCTGACATCGATGAGGGCATCGTAGGAGCCCTCGCAGAGATAAAGCGTGCCGTCGTCGGAGAAGCTGTAGGTGTTCGGGGTGGTGGTTGTGCCCAGCGTGAAGGTGCTGGTGACGTCGGACTTCACCCCCGCGCTGGTCTCGAACGTGACGGTGGAACTGGGGTCGTCGGTGCCGTCGCAGTCGGTGTCCACGCCGTCGCAGTACTCGGTGGCCCCGGGGTGGATCAACGGGTCGAGATCGTCGCAGTCGCCGCCGGTAGTGGTCATGCCGGAGAGCGTGCCGCAGTCGTAAGTGACGCTGCTGTCGTCTCCGTAACCATCGCCGTCGCCGTCGGAGTAGTAGGCGGTGGCGTCGGAGGCGTCCTCGTCGATGTCACCGTCGCAGTCGTCGTCCACGCTGTTGCAGGTCTCTGTGGCCCCAGGGTTGACCGTGGCATCGCCATCGTCGCAGTCACTATCGTCGGCGACGTACCCCGTGGGGGCACTGCAAGCGATGTTGGTGGAGCTGGAATCCCCATAGCCGTCGCCGTCCGCATCACCGTACCAGATGCTCTCATCCGTGGCGCCGACATCCACGGTGCCGTCGCAGTCATCATCCAGTCCGTTGCAGAGCTCCGAGGCTGCGGGATTGACCGCGGCGTCGGTGTCGTCGCAGTCGGTGCTGTCGGCCACGTACCCGCTGGGTGCGGTGCAAGAGTAGTCCACATCGCCAGCGTCGCCGTAGCTGTCACCGTCCGCGTCGGCGTAGTACGGAGTGCTGCCCGCGGCGCCATTGTCGATGACGCCGTTGCAGTCGTCATCCACACCGTTGCAGGTCTCGGTGGCCCCCGGGTAAACAGACGCCATGGTGTCGTCGCAGTCTGTGTTGTCGGCGACATACCCAGTGGGCTGGGTGCAGCCAACAGTGGCTGTGCTGGCGTCGCCGTAGGCGTCGGCATCGGCGTCGGCGTACCAGGTGGGTTCGTCCACCGCTCCGACGTCCACGACTCCGTCGCAGTCATCGTCGGTGCCGTTGCAGTACTCGTCCGCGCCTGGGTACACGTACGCCAGCGTGTCGTCGCAGTCAGTACTGTCCGACACGTAGCCGGTGGGCTGGTCGCAGGCGGTGACGGACACTGCCGCGTCTCCGTAAGCGTCGGAGTCGGCGTCGTAGTACCAGGTGAGCACGCCGGCAGCGCCGACATCCACGGTGCCATCGCAGTCGTCGTCCACACCGTTGCAGAGCTCCGTGGCGACGGGGTTGACGTGGTAGTCCGTGTCGTCGCAGTCGCCGGCGTTGGACACGGTGCCCGAGGGTGCGCTGCAGGAGACGGTGGCTACGGCAGCGTCGCCGAAGCCATCGCCATCGCCATCAGCGTACCAGGTGCCGCTCCCGGTCACGCTGTCGTCGTCTCCGTCCACCAACCCGTCGCAGTCGTTGTCGTAGCCATCGCACAGCTCGGTAGCGCCAGGGTTGGCGCCAGCATCACCGTCGTCGCAGTCCGTGCCGTCCGCCACGTGGCCGCTGGGGGCGGTGCAGCCCTCGACGCCAGTGCTCGGGTCGCCGTAGCCGTCGCCATCGCCATCGGCGTACCAGGTGCCGGTGGAGGCGAGGTCCTCATCGATGTCACCGTCGCAGTCGTTGTCGACTCCGTCGCAGGTCTCGGTGGCGTCGGGATGGATCGTCGCGTCGGCGTCATCGCAGTCGGTGGCCACGGCGAGCGCCACGGTGCCGCTGGGCTGCGCGCAAGCCTCGACCCCCGCATAGGGATCGCCAAAGCCGTCACCGTCCGCGTCCGCGTACCAGGTGGCGGTCCCGGGGATGTCTTCGTCAATGTCGCCGTCGCAGTCGTCGTCCAGATCGTTGCAGAGCTCGGAGGCGCCGGGGTTGATGGCGTCATCGGCGTCGTCGCAGTCGCCGCCGTCGGCCACCCTGCCGTCCGGGGCCACACAGGCTTCCACCGCGCTGGTGTCGTCGCCGTAGCCGTCGGCATCGGCGTCCATGAACCAGGTCTCGAGCTCCAGACCCTCGTCCAAGTCCCCGTCGCAGTCGTCGTCCAGCCCGTTGCAGGACTCTTCGGCATCCGGGTGGATCAGCGCATCGCCGTCATCGCAGTCGCTGGCGTCGTCCACGGTGCCGTCAGGAGCGCTGCAGGCGGACACCGAGCTTTCGAGATCGCCGTAGCCGTCGGCGTCCTTGTCGGCGAAGTAACTCGAGCCATCGAGCAGACCGGGATCGTCGCTGTCGATGAAGCCGTCGCAGTCATCGTCCTGACCGTTGCACATCTCGTCCGCACCCGGGTGCACATCGACGTCCTGATCGTCGCAGTCGTTGGCCTCGTCGAAGCCATCGCCATCAGCGTCCACCGAGGGAAGCCCGGCACTATCGTCGATCTTGGGCTCACCGAGGCAACCGAGCAGGAACAGCAGAGTCAACAGGGTCCAGCGCATCGTGTCTCCCATGGGGTCGATCTCGAGCCATCGCCCCCCCTGCATTCTACGCCCAATGGCCCCCCAGCGTCACATCGAAGGCCTCACTCCCCTGACCACGGGCTGGAGGTTAGGCTGCAGAAACGTTTGTGGGCACCCACCAAAGCCCCCATCCCCACACCCGGAGAGGTGCCGCATGAAGAACCAAGTGTACTCGTGGCTCGAGCAGCTCATCGAGCGTCACAAGGCGCAGTTTGTCGATCTCGGGCTCGTGGACCTCAGCGGTCGTATGCGTCGGGTCACCCTGCCCGTCACCGCCATCGACCCCAGCATCCTCACCGAAGGTGTCGGCTTCGACGGTTCGTCCTACGGCTTCGAGAAGGTCCAGCACAGCGACATGGTCATGGTGCCAGATCTCAGCACGGGCCACCGTGACCCCTTTCGTGCCGAGCCCACTCTCAGCTTCCTGGCCACAGCCCACAACACCACCGACGGCCTGCCCCTGTCCGACCAGGACACCCGGGGCATCCTGGGTCGCGCGGTAGAGTACATGCGCGCCAAGGGCATCGGCGACGAGGTGCTGGTCGCCCCCGAGTACGAGTTCTACATCTTCGACCAGGTCGACATCGACGACACCAACACCTCCATGGGCTACAGCGTCTCGGACCGCGAGAACAACGACGGCAAGGCCTACCACCTCTCCAGCCCCTGGGACCTGCACGCCGGCTTCCGCGACGAAGCCGTCAACATGCTGGTGCAGTTCGGCATGAACGTGCGCTACCACCACCACGAAGTGGGCGGCCACGGTCAGCAGGAGATCGAGTCGGGCCTCGAGCCCGCCATCATCGCCGGCGACCACGCGGTGATGTGCCGCTACCTGCTCAAGAATCTGGCCCACCAGAAAGGCCTGCAGCTCACCTTCATGCCCAAGCCCCTGTACCAGCAGGCGGGCAACGGCTGGCATGTGCACCAGCAGCTGCGAGGCGGCGGCAAGAACCTGTTCTGGGACCCCGAGGGCTACGCTGGCCTGTCCAAGACCGCCTTGAGCTGGATCGGCGGCACTTTGAGCCATGGCCAGGCGCTGGCCGGCATCACCAATGCCTCCACCAACTCCTACAAGCGCCTGACCCGCGGCTACGAAGCCCCGGTTTCCCTGACCTACGGCCACGCCGACCGCACCGCGGCCATCCGGATCCCCAAGTGGGCCCGGGGCGAAGCCACCCGCGTCGAGTACCGGGCCGGCGACCTCACCGGCAACCCCTACCTGTCGCTGGCGGCGCTGATCATGGCCGGCGTCGACGGCATCGAGAAGGGCATCGATCCCAACAAGCGCCGCATGGGCCCCAACGTCTCCCGCGACAAGATCAAGACCCTGCCGTTCTCCTTGTGGGAAGCACTCAACGCCTTGGAGAACGACCACGCCTTCCTCACCAAGGGCGGCGTATTCCCCGAGTCCTTGATCAAGAACTGGCTGGCCACCAAGCGTGCGGAAAACGAAGACGTGACACGGCGGCCTCACCCCCGCGAGTTCGCCATCTACTTCGACCTATAGGCGCCGCATTGATCCGCAACGAACGCCACCTGGTCACCGCCACCCTCTCGGGGGAACGGCTGGACAAGGCCGCCGCCGCCCTTTCGGGCTGGTCCCGGGGCGAAGCCCGCCGCTGCATCGTCCGGGGTGGAGCCTACCTGGACAAGAAGCGCGTGCGGGTGGCATCCCGCAAGGTCCTGGCTGGCCAGAAGCTGGAGCTGTGGTGGGCCGACCCCACCGAGTTCGAACCATTTCCCCTCGATCCCAGCGACATCGTGCTGCGACAGGATGGTCTGCTGGCCATCAACAAGCCCGCCGGGGTCCACTGCCAGGGCGCGCGGCACCGGCTGTCCGGCACCCTGCCCGACATGGCCCGGGTGCTGCTGGACAGCGACGAGCAGCCCGAGCCCATCCACCGCCTGGACCGCCACTGCTCGGGCCTGGTGGTGCTGGGCGAAGGCCGCCGCGCCCGCAGCGAGCTGAGTGCCCTGTGGCGCAGCGGCACCGTGCGCAAGCGCTATCTGGCCATCGTTTTGGGCGAACCCCCAGAGCAAGCCACCATCGACGCCCCCCTCGGCCTCGAGCCCGGTGGCGCCTCCGGCCAGCGGGGGGTGGTGCCCGACGGTAAGCCCTGCCGCAGCGAGCTGCACCTGCTGGCCCGGGGTCGCGACACAAGCCTGGTCCAGCTCGAGCCCATCACCGGCCGCACCCACCAGCTGCGGGTGCACTGCGCACACATGGGCTGGCCCATGCTCGGCGATCCTTGGTACGCCCCCAAGGCGGTGCGCGACATGGCCCCGAGGCTCTGTCTGCATGCCTGGCAGCTCTCGCTACCACCCGGCGCACCTGGCACCCCCTGTGAGATCGAGGCTCCCGTGCCTCCGGAGCTGCTGAAGGGCTTCGAGGTGCTGGGGATCAGCTGGCCGCCAGCCCCAGCTCGCTGATCAGGATGGTCACCAGCTGCCGGCAGGCTTCCCGCCGGTAGGTGGCGGTGGACCGCACGTCGTCGATGGGTCGCGCCGCATCGGCCGAAGCCTGGGCGGCCTGCTGAAGGACGGCCGCCGTGAGGCGCTGCCCTTCGAGCGCAGCCTCGACCGTGGGTGCCCGGATCACCGTGGGCGCCACGGCGCCGAGGGCGAAACGAACATCGTGCAGACGCCCGTCATCGACCCGGCAGGCCATGGCCGCCGACGCCTTGGTGATGACATGATGGGCTCGGGCGCCCACCCGCACGAACGCGCTGCGGGTGTCGGGAACCACGGGGCAGCGCACGGCGGTCAGGAGCTCTCCCGGAGCCATGGACGTCTCACCCGGGGCCAGCAGGAAGTCCTGCAGCACCACCTGCCGAGGGCCATCGACGCCGAGCAGCAGCACCACCGCGTCGGTGATCAGCAGCGGTGGGATGGAGTCACCCGCCGGCGAGGCGTTGCAGAGGTTGCCCCCCAGGGTGCCCCGGGTTCGGATCTGCAGCGACCCCATGATGTTGGCGGCCTGGTGCAGCGCAGGCAGGGCGTCGGCCAGCACCGCGCTGCGGGCCATGCCCTCGAAGCTCACCAGTGCGCCCAGCTCCAGCGCACCATGGGCCACGCGGATCTCCCTCCCCTCGGTCACCCCGGACAGGTCGATCCAGGTGGCGGGAGACGGCGCCCCGGCGTTGAGCCGGGTGAGGGTGTCGGTGCCACCGGCGATGAGCCGGGCGCCGGGGCCGTGCTGAGCGAGCAGCTCCGCCGCCTGGGCGAAGCTGTCGGGGCGCAGGATGCGGGTCATGATGACACCTCCTGCTCACGGGCGGCCAGGGCGGCCAGCACCCGCTCGGGGCGCAGCGGAAGGCTGCGGATGCGGGTTCCGATGGCGTCGGCCACGGCGTTGGCCACCGCCGGCGCTACGGCCACCAGCACGGGCTCGCCCACCCCCTTGGCTCCAAAGGGCCCGGAGGGTTCGGGATCTTCGACGATGATGGGCACCATGTGCGGCATGTCGCAGGGCCCAGGGACCCGGTAGGTGTCCATGTTGCGGGTGAGGGGCACACCCTGGTCCCAGCGGTGTTCCTCGAGCAGGGCGAAGCCCAAGCCCTGGGCGGCGCCGCCGGTGATCTGCCCCTCGACCATGCGGGGGTTGATGGCCTTGCCCACGTCGTGGGCCGCCACGAGGTTGACCACGCGGACCTGGCCGGTGCGGCGGTCGACCTCGACGTCCGCGATGTGTACGGCGAAGGCGTAGGGCCAGTAGGCATCCCCCGCGCCAGTCTCGAGGTCGAGCTTGGTGGTGCTGGCCTTGAAGCGGGCCTGCTTGCGCAGCAACCTGCCCTTGCCCTCGCTACCCAGGACGTACAGGTCCTCAGAGCTGCACACCAGGGCCCCATCGGCGTCCACCACGCCATCGTCGCTCAGACGAAGCTGGGCCTGGGGCCGCTCGAATCGTTCGGCCACGAAGGCCAGCAGACCGTCCCGCAGGCGATCCGACGCCTGCCGTACGGCTTCGCCGCTGACGTAGGTCTGTCGGCTGGCCACGGTGGAGCCGGAGTCCGGGGTGTCCACCGAGTGCCCCGTGAGCACCCGCAGCCGAGCGCCGCTGACCCCGAGCACCTGGGCGGCGATCTGGGTGAAGACCGTGATGGCGCCCTGGCCGTAGTCGATGGCGCCGCAGCGCACCTGGAAGAAGCCGTCCGGCAGCAGCTCCACCACCGCCGATCCGATGTCACGGATCGCGTTGCCGTAGCCGATGCCGTAGTGGATGGTGGCCATGCCCCGGCCTCGCGCGATGTGCTCGGGGGCCGGCGCTCGCTGGGCGTCCAAAGCGGCGGCGGCCTCGAGGGCCTGGTCCATGCAGGCCTGCAGCCCACAGGAGCCGGTGATGGTCTGCTGGGTGGCCGTGGTCTTGCCCACCGCCAGATGGTTGAGGCGGCGGATCTGCACCGGGTCCATGCCGATGGCGTCCGCCAACTCGGTGACGAAGCTCTCGCTCGCGAAGACCACCTGGGGAGCGCCGAAGCCACGGAAAGCCCCGGAGATGCCGTTGTTGGTGTAGGCCGCGCGCACGGTGACCGCGACGTTGTCGATGGCGTAGGGGCCGGCCGCGTGCACCAGGGCCTTGCGGGCGATGTTGGGGGCCCACGACGCATAGGCGCCGGTGTCGAAGAGGGTGTCGATGGACAGCGCGGTGATGGTGCCGTCGCGCTTCACGCCGCCGCGAACCACCATGGTGCCCGGGTGACGCTTGGTGCTGCAGACCTGGGTTTCTTCCCGGCTCCACACGATGCGCACGGGCCGGCCGGTGAGCATGGCCCCGAGCACCGCATGGATCTGGCCGTAGATGTCTTCGCGCCCGCCGAAGGCCGCGCCGGTGTGCTGCTGGATGACCCTCACCTTCTTGCGATCGAGCCCGGTGGTCCGGCAGATGTGGTGGCGATCGAAGAATACGTTCTGGGACGGCGCCCGCAGGGTAAAGCCGCCGTCTTCGTCGGGCACGGCCAGGGCGGCTTCGGGCTCGAGGTAGAGGTGCTCCTGGGCGCCGGTGGTATACCGGCGCTCGAGCACGACGTCGGCGATGGCCAGGCCGGCTTCCAGGTCACCCTTGCGCAGGCGCTGGTCCACACAGAGGTTGCCATCAGGGTGCAGCTGTGGCGCGTCGGGCTCCAGAGCCTGCGCCGGGCTGGTGATGGGGGTGAGCGGCTCGAGCTCGAGGCGGACCAGAGCCGCGCCTTGGCGAGCGGCCTCGAGGGTCTCACCCAAGACCATGGCCACCGCTTCGCCGTAGAAACGAACCCGTTCGTCGGCGAACACGGGCTGGTCGTTGTGAGCGTTGCCGTAGTGCAGCTCGCCAGGCACGTCCCCCGCGGTCAGCACGCGCACCACGCCGGGCAAGGCGAGGGCGTCGGCGCTGTGGACAGCCACCAGGCGTGCATGGACTTCTTGGGCGCGCACGGTGACGCCATGCAGGCAGCCAGCGGGCACGGGCAGGTCGGCGGTATAGCGGCAGCAGCCTGCGACTTTGTCCTCGGCGTCGACCCGCCAGGCAGACTCGCCCACGCGGTACGGCGGTGAGACCTCGCTGCCATCCGCACCGCTTAAGACCTCGACCGCAGCGTCGACGATGGGGGTGTAGCCGGTGCAACGGCAGGTGTTGCCCGACAGGCGCTCGCGCACCCGCTGCTCATCGGCAGGGACGCCTTCGCGACGCATGGCTTCGACCGCCACCACCATGCCGGGGGTACAGTAGCCGCACTGTACCGAGGCCTGGCGCACAAACGCCGCTTGGACCGGACCCAAGGCGCCAGGCTGGCCCAGCCCCTCGACGGTGACCACCCTGCGGCCGTGGGCCTGGAAGGCCGGGACCATGCAGGCGTTGACAGGCTCGTCGTCCAGCAACACAGTGCAGGCACCGCACTCGCCCCGGCCGCAGCCTTCCTTGGCGCCGGTGAGGCCCAGCTCATCCCTCAACAGATCCAACAGCCGCGCCTCGGGGGAGACCGCAGCCTCCAGCAGCGCTCCGTTGACCTCGAGCTCCACCGTGATCTTCTCGCTCGCCATGCACAGCTCCATTGCCCCGGCTCGAGCCGGGCGCGATGGGACCTCTAATTCCGCAGCCCATCCCAGGACAGGGGGATGCCTGCCGCTCGGTAAGCGGGAGGGAGTATTTCCGGGCCTACAGCGCTCGGATCAGCTCGCCGCTGCCGATGCCACCACCCACGCAGCGGGTGGTCACGCCGAAGCTCTTGCCACGACGACGCAGCTGATGGACCATGTCCACCACCTGGCGCGCGCCGGTGCAGCCCACCGGATGCCCCAGGGAGATTCCGCTGCCCCACTGGTTGACGCGACCGCGCTCGAGCCCGGGCAGGAAGGCGTACGCCCCCGCCACCACCGCCGCGAAGGCCTCGTTGATCTCGAACAGATCGATGTCGCCCAGGGGCACACCGGCCTTGTCCAGCAGCGCGGGGATGACCTTGAAGGCGCCTTCTCCCATGTAGGCGCGCTGCACGCCCACGTTGCGGAAGCCCACCAGCTCCGCGAGCACCTCGAGACCCAGCTCGGCCGCGCGCTCGGGGGTGGTGAGGATCAGGGCCGCCGCGGCGTCGTTGATGGATGAAGAGTTCTGAGAGGTGATGGTGCCACCGTCGCGCTTGAAGTAGGGGCGCGCGCCGGAGAAGTAGGACATGGGGAGGTCCTTGGGGCCTTCGTCGCGGCTGACCACGATGGGGTCCTTGCGGCGCCGGGGGATCTCCACGGGCACGACATAGCCCTCGAAGGCGCCGCTCTCCCAGGCGCCGTGGGCGTTCTGGTGAGAGTCATAGGCCACCTGGTCCAGGTCCTCGCGGGACAGCTCGTAGCGCTCGACGATGCGCTCGGTCATCAGACCCATCAGCTCGGGGCCGGTGCTCAGCTCGCGCTCGAGCAGGGCTCCCATCAGGCCGTCTTCGAGCTTCATATCGCCATACAGCTGGTTCTTGACCCGACCCGAGAAGAGGTAGCGCGGCACGTTGGACATGCTCTCGGCGCCACCGGCCATCCCCAGCTCGATCTCGCCCAGCAGGATGCGCCGGGCGATGTCGTGGATCGCGGCACCGCCGGAGGCACAGTTTTCGTGCAGAGTGGTGCCGGGGGAGGTCTCGGGCACACCGGCACGTTCGGCGATGATCTTGGCGATGTTGGTGGACCGGGGATCCTGGGCCACCCAGCCCATGGAGGTGTACTCGACGTGGGCGGGGTCGAGCCCAGCCTGGGCCAACACGGCCTTGGCCGCGCGCTCACCGAGATCCACTGCCTGCAGAGGCGCCAGGACGCCACCCACGGCTCCGATGGGGGTCCGAACGGCCCCTGCGATGACCACCTTGCGTTCGCTGTTCATGCTCACTCCGTTGTCTTCTTGGAAAGATTGTTTCGTCCCTGTTCGTGAAGAGCCATGCTGCGGGTGACCTGCAGCGCGAGCTCGAGGGCCGCCAGGCCGTCGTGGGCCGAGAGGGGGTAGGGCCGGTCTCCGCGCACGTGATCGATCAGGGCTTGATGCTCGGCCTCGAGGGGATCGATGGCGGGCACGGGCACCGGCTGGGCTTCGAGAGAGCCCGACGACCAGCGGATGCGCTCTGCACGCCGGAGCCCCAGGTCGAGGCTCCAGTAGTCGCGCTCGGTGAAGATGCGCAGGCGCCGACTGTTGCGCCGCGAGATGCGACTGGCGTTGAGGGTGGCCACGCGCCCGTCCTGAGTCTCGAGGCGCAGGTTGGCGATGTCGAAGCCCGAGGCTGGGCCCGGCGCGTCCCGTGGCAAGCCCATGCCCACCGCCCGGAGCTCCTTGACGGGGCTGGCCAATAACCAGCGCACCAGATCGAGATCGTGGATCATGAGATCCAACACCACATCGACGTCGTCGCAGCGGCCGCTGGGGGGCCCCATGCGCTCGGCCTCGAGGTAGCGGGGGCGAGCACCACCGAGCACCTGGAAGACAGGGTTGAAGCGCTCGATGTGACCCGGTAGGCAGTGGGGAAAGGCCACCAGCCGGCTGGCCTCTTCGAGGTTGGACGCGAGGGGCTTCTCCACCAGGCAGGGCACGCCGGCTTCGAGCAGCGGCAGGGCGGCCTCGAGGTGCTGGCGGGTGGGGACCGCGATGATCGCGAAGTCGGGGCTGCCCACGGGGCCGTCCAGGCCCTTGGGTGGGTCCACGGCACGCACGCGCACATCGCTGCGGGAGGCGAGCTTGCGTAGGTGATGGGCGCCCATGTGGCCAAGGCCCAGCACGACCCCCGACAGCCGAGCGCTCATGGGGATGAGATCCCGGTGCGGGCTTCGTCCACACGGCCCGACCGGCACAGGCCCCGCTTGCTGCTGCGGACGAACGCCACCAGCTCGGCGAGCTCGGGAAGGTCCGGTTCGAGGGCCAGCACCCGCTCGAGGCCCTCGGCCCTGGGGATGCCGCGATCGGCGATGATGTGCCAGGCTCGCTTGAGCAGCCCGATGTGGTCGCGATCCATGCCCGTGCGCCTGAGGCCCACCAGGTTGAGGCCCACCAGCTGTGCGCGGTCGCCCTGGGCCATGTGGAACGGTGGCACGTCCTGGGACACCATGGCGCCGGCGGCCACGAAGGACAGGCGGCCCAGCCGCGCTCGCTGGTGAATTCCCACCAGGCCGCCCAGGATGGTCCCGCTCTGCACGGTGCAGTGACCGGCCACCGCCGCAGAGTTGGCCAGCACGCAGCCATCTCCGAGCACCACGTCGTGGGCCACGTGGCTCTGGGCCATGAAGAGGTTGTCGTTGCCGATGCGTGTCTCGCCCTTGCCGCCCACGGCGCTGTCGGTGCCTCGGTGGACGGTGCAACCCTCGCGGAAGGTATTACCGCTGCCCGCCACCAAGCGGGTGGTGCCGCCACCGTACTTGAGGTCCTGGGGCTCGCAGCCCAACACCGCGTGGGGGAAGACCCTGCACCCGGTGCCCAGTCGGGTGTGGCCCATCACCACCGCGTGGGGCATGAGCACCACGCCAGGGCCGAGCACCGCACCAGCACCGACCACCGCGAAGGGACCGATCTCCACACCCTCGGCCACTTCGGCCGTCGGATCTACATGCGCGAGGGGATGGATGGCCAAGGGCAATGCTCCGCTGGAGACGGGAGGGTAGCGTCGGGCAAACGCCTTGACAAGGGTTCTGCTTGCCGCCCACGCTCGAGGGCATACCCTCCACGGGTCCCTTCTCCCAGGACCGTCCACCGTGAAGCGCTTCTCCCTGGTCCGCGGCGACGCCACCAACCAGCACAATCTTTTTGTCCGCGAGGTCACCGAGCACGAGCCCGAGCTGGTCAGGGCCGCCGTCAACATCGACCTGAACGCGTACAGCGAACCCACCCTCACCAGGGTCTCCACCGGTAGCATGATGCGCCACGGTCGCTTGTTCCTCCTCGAGGCGGACGGTGTGGTGATCGGCACCTGTCAGTGCATGCGCACCTGGGGAAACCCCTCCGAGGTGGCCTTGGTCAACCAAGCCATCCACTCGGGGTGGCGCGCCTTCGGCCTGGGCTCGTGGTTCCTCGAACAGGTGCTGCACATCCTCAGACAGCACGGCTTTCGCTCGGTGGTGGTGCATGTTGGCTGCGACAACGCCCGGGCCCGGCACCTGTACGAAGACAAGTTCGACTTCGTGCCCGTGGGTGCCTGCGAGCTCGAGTACGGCCCCGGTGAAGGGCTCATGATGATGCGGCTGGTGCTGGAGGACTGATTCTTCCGGAGCCCTACTTGGCCGCCCCGCAGCTCAGCTTGCCCTGCTGCCAGCAGCGTGCCTGACAGCCGGCGCTGCGCTCGTCGACGGCATCCTCGGCGAAAGGATCATCGGGAGGCTGGCCGCAGATCTCGGCACGGGTCTGCTCGCCCTGAACCCAGGCCTTGGATGCCAGGAAGAAGCCCTGAGACTGGCCACAGAGGTCCATATCGACCTCGAACCAGCAGTAGCGCGCCGATCGCAGGTGGGGCTCTGGGAAGCAGGTGATGATCGCTTTTTCGGTCACCTCATCGCAGCTCTGGGAGGCGTCAAGGAACAGGCTGCGGGCGCCAGCGGGCAGGGTGACGGCTTTGTGGATCTGTGCGGACTCCACCGCAGCGGCCAGGTTCTTCAGCACCCGCTTGCGCGCAGCACGCTCGGTGGCCCCGAGGGCCTCGGCGGACACGGCTTCCTGCAGGGCGCAGCCTTCGCCGGGACCCTGCCAGCGGGCGACACAGCGGGCGGGTTCCCGGTCGGAGCCCAGCGAGACCGACGGAGGCAGCGCGGCGAGGACGAAGATCGCCAGCCAGCCCATGCCACTGCGTCTCGAGGGGCGTTCACCTGCCACGTCGCCTCCGGTGGGGTTGGGTCCGGACATACAGCCTATCGGACACCTGGCCTATCTCGGTGAGTCCGACCGGGCCCAAGCGTCCAGGCGCTCGCTCACCAGGTCGGGCCCTGCGTTGTCCGGGAGGTAGTCCAGCGGGGCGTAGCGTCGCTCCAGGTTCACCCAGCGGCGGGGCTCGTCGGTGAAGTCGTGGCTGAACACCACCGGCAGCGCACAGCCCGCTTCCCGAAGCGCCGCGAGCACATAGGCGCCCTGGTTGTCCTCTAGGAAGCGCAGGGCGCGATCGAGATCGCCGTTGAAACGATCCGCGACCTGCTCGAGGCTGCCCAGAAGGGACTCGGGAGGGACACGGTCGAAGCGCATGTCCAAGAAGATCACCTCGAAGCGACCCTCCGCCAAAAGCGCCAGAGCCTCGGCTCCGGAGCCAGCCCGCAGCAGCTCGAAGCGCTCGGGCAGGAAGCGCCTCAGGTTGCGGATATACTCTTCGCCGTCTTCGATCACCAGCACCCGTACCCGCGACGAGGGCTCCACGGACACCGCACTCTGGATCTCATCGTTCATCATCGATCCTCCGTCTCCGAAAGCTCGGCCCGCGGCAGGCGCACCACCACAGCCTTGATCCAACCCTCCCGCTGCTCGCGGGTGCTGGTCTCCACGTTCATCACACCCTGATGCTGGGCCAGCAGATCCGCCGCGAGCCCCAGCCCCCGCTCGATGCGGCGACCCCGCAGGATGGCGTCGGTGAGGGGTCGCGGGGCGTTGTCCCTGAAGCGCAGGGCGAGGGTCTCGAGACCGGTGACCGGGTCCATCTCCTCGACCAGCGCCACACCGACCCGACGCTCACCCGCCGGGAGCTCCTCGACCAGGGCGAAGACCGCGTTCCGCAGCAGGTTGGCCGCGATGTCCTCGAAGTCCTGACGGAAGATGCGCACGGGCACCGACAGGCCCTCGCCCTCGAGCTCGAGCCGCGGTGGAGCCTGACCATCCAGGTTGGGCTCGGCGGCGATGCGGCGGTACACCGCGTCGAGCTGGGGAAGCTCGATGCGCTGCACGCTGACGTCTTGGATCAAGCGACCGATGGCCTGGTAGCCCGTCTCGTTGAGCTGCACCGACAGGGCGTCCAGCTCCTGAGGCAGTCGCCTGGAGGCGCGATGGGGCCGCCGCAGAGACCGCTCGAGGCGACGCAGGCGATGCATGGCCCGGTGCATCGGACCCAACACCGGATCGCGGCGTCGCAGGTTGAGGCGCACACCGTGGCGCTTGCCCACGCCCTCCAGCTCGTCCAGGTAGCCCTCGAAGCGGCCGATGACGCCCACCTCGGCGCCTTCGCCATAGAGCCTCTCGGCAGCGTACAGCGCGGCCTGGGTGTCCCCGGCTCGCAGTCGCTCGGCGGCCGGCGCCAACAGGTTGGTGTTGTGCTTCAACACCTCGTGGCGGATGGCCGACAGCAAGCGGGCCACCTCGTGGTAGCTGGCGGGCTCCCGCTCGAGCAACACCCCGAGGGAGGCGCCGGTGCGGCGGCGCAGCAGCAGCCCAGCGGCCAACAGCAGCAGCAGCGAAGTGCCGCCGACCACGCTGACGCGAATCAAGCGCAGCTGGGTGGTGATGTGATCGTTGAGGGCCTTGGCGGGCTCGTGGGCGAGGCCGCCACTGCTATGTTCGAAGTAGGACTCGAGATGGCGCTGCGCGTCCAGCAGCTCGCCCCGCTCGGCGGCCATGTCCGCCAGCAGGTAGCGGGCCTCGGGCGCGCCAGCCTGAGCCGCGGCGTGGAACGAGCGCTCCGCCTGCGCGGTGTCGCCCGACGAACGGTGCAGCTCTCCCAAAGTGAGCAGTAGGCGAGCGTCGTGGGGCGCGATCTCGCTGCAGCGTCGGTAGAGATCCTCGGCGCTGGCCTCGTCGCCTTCCTCGAGGGCCAACGCGGCGAGCAGCAGCAGGGCATCCAGGAAGTCTGGGGCCAACTCGAGGGCCCGCTGGGCTTCGGCCCGCGCCAAGTCCACATCTCCGCGGCCACGGTAGACGCGGGCCACCCGGTAGGCATGCCTGGCTGGGTCTGGAACCTCGCTGGTGGGCGACGGGCTGCTCGGTACCGGCGCCACCGTCGGGCGACGTCGTTCCAGGTCCTCGAGCCGCGCCACGACCTCTGCGGCATGAACGCCATCGGGCTCGAGGGCCAGGTAGGTCCGCAAGGACTCGCTGGCGTCCTCGAAGCGCCCTGCCTCGCGCTGGATGCCGCCCAGCCTGAAGTGCAGCTCGGCCCAGGCCCCCCTCGAGGACAGGGCGGCGCTGAGCTCGGAGATGGCCTCGCGATGCCTGCGCCCCCCGTAGCGCTCGGCCAGGAGCATCCCCAGGCGGGCGCGGTAGCTCGCTTCCTCCGGCGCTAGGGTCGTCGCGGCCACATAGGCCCGCTCGGCTTCTTCCACCGCCCCGCGGGCGAGGTGTACGTCTCCGATGGTGGCCCACAGCTCAGGTGAGCGCGGGGCCCGTCCCAGCAGCTCCCGCAGCGCCGCCAGGGCATCGTCCAGCTTTCCCTGGGCGAAGTCGTGCCGCGCGGTGCTCAGGTCATCGGCCTGTGCCGCACTCAGGGGTACCGTGCCCCCCGCGGACAGGCGCAGCGCCTCCCGCTCCACGGCGATGCGGTCTCGGAGGCCCCGGATCTGTTCGGGCTCGCCTTCCTCGGGCCAGCCGGACTTCAACGCATCCAGCAGCGTGAGGGCTTCGTCCAGGGCCCCAGCGTTCTTGAGCCCCAGCGTGACGGCCGCCACGGCGTCTTCGTCGGGCTGGCCGCCGTCCAGATCCCACCAGACCTCGAGCTTGGCCTGGGCCAGGATCGGGTCGCTCTCGGCCAGCAGCAGTGCCTGGCGGAGATAGGGCACCGAACTGCCCAGGGCCAGAGACTCGAGACGCCGATACAGCTCGAGGGCGACGTCCGGCTCGGTCCGCTCGAGCAGGCCGGCCCTGGCGAAGACCACCTCCGCCTCGTGGGGCATGGTGGCCAGGGCCTTGCTGGCCCCTGGGACATCTCCGGCACCCGCGAGCACCCGTCCCAGGCCCAGCACCGCGGGGACCACCGTGGGATCCCGGTGCAGCACCAGGCGATAGCGCGCCGCTGCGCGATCCAGCTCCCCTCGGTTCTCCGCCGCCGCGGCTTCTTCGAGCATCGTGCGCAGTCCAGGCTCGAGCACCGCCAGGTCCAGCTCGCTCAGGCGGATGCCGCTGGCGGAGGGAGCCTGAGCCCGGAGGGTTCCCAGGGGGAGCAGCAGCAACAGAAGCAGCAGCCCCGCACGGCTGGGGGAGGGCACGATCACGTGCGGCGCACCTTCATGTCACGGACCCTGAGCCCGAGCTGGTTGAAGCGCAGCTGCACCTTGCGGGCATTGCCCGCGTCTCCCATCAGCAGCCGTGCCATGGCCGCGAAGTCGCCTTCTTCCTGGTAGAACAGCCGCTCGAAGTACTGCCGCTCCACAGATTGGGAGATGGCGTTGAGGCTCTCCTGGGGGCGGATGGCGATCTGCATCTTCCAGCCGCCTTCTTCCTCGGGGGCCTCGACCCGCACCGCCCGCAGCAGATCCCGCACCAGCTTGGGGCGGACCTGGATGACGTCGGCTCGCTCGCTGGGGGTTACCCCGACCAGCTCGGCGAGGGTGAAGGTCAGGGCGTTCTCGACGGTCATCGCGAACTCCCGCAGGTTGCCTGGCCAGCTGTGACGCTGGAGCAGGCGCATGGCCCGATCGGGGAACAGGACCCACACCGTGTCGGCCTGCAGCGAGGGCACATCGCCCCCCGCCAGCACCCGCACCCGGGCGCCCTCCAGGCCGGTCTTGGCGGTGTAGTCCGCCATCAGCTCGGAGGGGTAGGAGCTGCGCAGAGCGCTCTCGAGGCTGAATGACAGCAAGCCCTCGAGGTCGTCCATGCGCTCGCGGAGGGGAGGCAGACGCACCGTGCAGGCAGGGTTGAGCCGCATGAACAGGTCGGCGCGGAAGCGACCTTGCCGCACCATCTCGCCCAGGTCTTCGTTGGTGGCCACCACCAGCTTGACGTCCACGCGCCGCTCCCGGGTGTCGCCCAAGCGGGTGACCAGGCCCTCCTGCAGCACGGTGAGCAGCATACGCTGGGCTTCCTCGGGCAGGTTTCCCACCTCGTCCAGGAACAGCGTGCCGCCGTTGGACGCCTCGAAGGCCCCCTTGCGGTCGGCCACCGAGCCGGTGTAGGCGCCGCGGACCGAGCCGAAGAGATGGGCGGCCATCAGATCCCGAGGCAGGGTGGCCAGATCGACGGTGACCAGGTCCCCGCGACGGCCCGAGCGCTCGTGTACGAAGTGACGGACCAGCAGCGACTTGCCGGTGCCGGTGCCCCCGAGCAGGGTGATGGGGAGGCGGCCCCGCGACAGGGTGATGAGCCGCTGCCGAATTCGACGCATGTCGAGGCTGCGTCCCCAGTACACCGGGCCATCGCTCTCCGCGCCCCGCCGAGCGCGCATGATGCCCTGAATCTGGGAGCGCAGCGCGTGGGCATCCACGTATTCATCATCCAGGAAATAGGTGTATTCCTGGGCGTTGAGGGCCTCGGCTTCCTTCTCGAGGGGCAGGTCGTCCCGGCTGGTCATCAGGATGACGGGCAGGTCGGGGAAGCGGCGCCGCATCAGCGCCAGGATCTCGAGCCCCTGCCGTCGACGGATCCGGTCGATGCGGCGCTCGTCAGCGCCCTCGGGCACCCCCACCAGATCCGCGGTGGGGATGTCGAAGTGTACGTCCAACAGCACCATGTCCACCCTGGGCCGGCGCGCGCTCAACATCGGCTCGGCGTCTCGCCAGCAGCGCACCGGCCCAAGGTAGTCGTGCTCGGGCATGGCGCGCCGACAGAGTTCCACCGTGCGGTCGAGGTCATCGATGACGAGAATGCTGGCCATGGGGGCTCCGTGATGATGCGGGTCAGAGGGCTCGGGCGCGCTTCTGCAGACGCCTGGTGGCATCGGCGGCGTCCATGGCCGCGCGCTTGCCTGCCTCGAGCTGTTCGCGGGAGGCGTCGTCGAGCCTGGGGATGAGATCCGTGATGAGGGCGAGGGCCTTATCGATGGCTTGCAGATCGGGATCGTCACCGATGTTCGCGGTGGTCCCGTCGCACAGGTCCACCTCGCCAACCAGGGGCGGCCGAAGCCTGGCCCACAGCTGAGCAGCGGTCTCGACCTTGTCCCCAGCAGCGCGGGTCCGGGCGAGATCCGTCACCAGGGCCTCTCTGAGCTCGTCGTCGCCGGGCTCCGGAGCCAGCCACCTGAGCTGAAAGACGATGTACTTGCCCAGGTCATGGCGGAGATCCTGGATCTGCTCCCGCAGGGCGGGGCGGCTGCCGAGGGCGACGCCCTCGAGGGTGGAGCTCATGGAGCGATCTCCAGTGGGGAAGCGGCGGCGCTGTTCTCGACGCTCAGGGACAGCGTGCTGCCTGCGCCGCTGGGCCTGACCCAGGCGAGCTCGATCATGGAACCGAGCGCGTCGGCCTCGAACCACCAGCGGGCGCCCGGGTACGACGGGCCCAGCTCCACGGCCGAGAGGCCCTGGCCGGGAAAGGACAGCTCGGCGGTGAGCCAGGAGGTCTGCGTCACCAACAGGATGCCGCCATCCAGCTGGAAGGCGCGGACGGGCGAGGCGGGCTCCAGCGGCACCGCACGAGCGGTGGGCATCGCCAGGATCATGGACAACACGACGATGGGGGCTGTGATGATTCGCATACTCCACTCCGACTCCGCGCGCCGCCGCTGACGACGTGACCTCGACGCCACCGACACGAAGAGCTGTCTTGTTGCAACGCAAGGTGCGTGCCAGCTGAGCGCTACGAAAGACAGGTTCCAAGGACCCATTCAATACGCGTAGCTACATATCATCGATCGCGTGCTATCGAAAGCGTCATTTTTCATCGCGAGCCCGATCATCACGCTGCGCGCGCACCACGGGACGCGCTACACTTTCGAGGTACCGAACCCCGGCGAGCCCGTGTCCCGCGAACTCAAAGACCGTTTCCTGCGTGGCCTTCGCACTGCCGAGCTGACCCCGGCCCAGCGCAACGCCCTGGAGTTCCTCTTCAACGAGGCCCTGCAGGTCAACCCGCTGTCCACCCTGGCCGAGCTCACCAGCGAGGCCACCGTCTCGGTCACCGACACCGAGCCTCTGCTCTGCGGCGACGACGAGGACTGGCTCTCCGACGCAGTAGGCGTCCAGCCCAAGACCCTGGATCTCCCCGAGCGCTACTGGAGCCTCGGCCTGATCGGCGCCGGCAGCATGGGTGAGGTCTACCGCACCTATGACAGGGCGCTGCGTCGCGTGCTGGCCATGAAGGTGCTCCGCAACGATCTCAAGCACCCCGAGCTCGCGGTGGTGCGCTTCGTGGAAGAGGCCCAGATCACGGCCCAGCTCGAGCATCCCGGCATCGTCCCCGTCCACGACATCGGGCAGCTTCCCGACGGTCGCTGGTACTTCACCTCCAAGGAAGCCAAGGGCCGCACCCTGACGGAAGTGATCCGCGACGTGCACGCCATGCGCCTCGAGAAGGGCACCTTCGCCTCGACCGAGTCGGGCTGGACCTTCCGCCGGCTCATCGACGCCTTCCACAAGGTCTGCGTGGCCGTCGCCTACGCCCACGCCAGGGGCGTGATCCACCGCGACCTCAAGCCGGACAACATCCTGGTCGGTAACTACGGCGAAGTCCTGGTCCTCGACTGGGGCTTGGCGCGCCCCCTGGGTGGAGCCATCACCAGCCCCGAGGCCGCCGAAGAGCAGTCCTTGATCGACTCCGATCGCACCGAGGACCCCAAGCTCGCGACCCGGGACGGCATGGTGGCCGGTACCCCGGCGTTCATGGCTCCCGAGCAAGCCCGCGGGGTCCCCGATCTCACCCCATCCTGCGATGTCTATGCCCTGGGCGGCGTGCTCTACATGATCATCTTCGGGCACCACCCCTACGAAGAGATGGGCGCACGCGAGGTCCTGCGTCTGGTCCGGGAAGGCCCCCCACCCTTCCCTCCAGCCCCATGGGCGCCTCTGCACCTCATCACCATCTGCCGCAAGGCGCTGTCCAAGGACCACGACGAGCGCTACCCGGACGCCGCAGCGCTGGCCGCCGAGATCGACTCTTGGGCCGAAGGAGCCCGCAACCGCGAGCGAGCCCAGGCCATGGTTCAGGCCGTGAGGGGCAGGGTCTCCGACCTCACCAAGCGCTACCTCGAGGCGGTTCGTCGCCGCGAGCGGGCCCGGCGCACCATCCACCGGCTGCCCCCTACCGCGACCCTCAGCGACAAGGAAGCCGCGTGGGCCGAAGAGGACCAGAGTGAGAGCCTGCTCGACGACGTCGAGGATGCCTTCCAGGACGTGGTCCAGCAGCTCCGAGCCGCGCTGCTGCAGTGCCCCGACCTGCTCGAGGGGCGGGCTGCCCTCGCCGACCTGTACCGGTCCCGCTACGAGACCGCCATGGCGCTGCAGCTGCCGGGTCGAGCCCGAGGCTTCGAGCGTCTGGTCCAGGAATACGACATCGGCCACCACGCCGCGTTCCTGCAACGCCGGGGCCGACTCAGCCTGCACACCGACCCACCCGATGCCATGATCGAGGTCTACCGCTACGAGACCCGCGCCCGTCGGCTCGAGAAAGAGCCCACGGAAGTGCTGGGACCCTCACCCATCGATGGCGCGAACCTGTCCGCGGCCAGCTACGTGCTGGTGCTTCGAGCCCCGGGCCGCGCGCTTGTGAACTACCCCATCGAGATCGAGCGAGAGGGCCACTGGAACAGCACGCCGCCCGGCAGCAAGCGCAACAAGCCTGTGATGCTGCCTTCCGAACGCCTGGCGCCCAGCTCGTTCAAGCATGTTCCCGAAGGCTGGGCCATCTTCGGCGGCGACCCCAACGCCCGCGGTAGCTCGCCCCGACAGCGCCTGTGGCTCTACGGCTACTTCATCGGTCGGCATCCCGTGTCCCACCGCGAGTATCTCGCCTTCCTCAACGCCCTCATCGCCACCGGGGAGCTCGACCAGGCCCACGAACGGGTGCCATCGGCGCGGGTGCCGCGCCAGCCCGAGTCCGTGCCGCTGTATCAGCTCGATCCGCAAAGCACGCAGTTCGTGCCTCGCGAGGACACCCCCCTCGGACCGCTGCGCCTCGATGCGCCGGTCAGCCTGGTGCGCTGGCACGACGCCGTCGCCTATTGCCTGTGGCAGCAGCAGGTCACCGGGCTGCCGTGGCGCCTGCCCTCCGAGCTCGAGCGCGAGAAGGCCGGCCGGGGCGTCGATGGTCGGCCCTTCCCCTGGGGCAACCACAGCGACCCCTCCTTCCACTGCACCCAGAACAGCCACCTCGAGTTCCCGGCCCCCCCGGCCAGCAACGAGTTCCCCATCGACGCCAGCCCTTACGGCGTGCGCGGCCTGGCCGGAGGCGTGGCGGACTGGTGCCACGACGTCTTCCGACACCGCGGCGCTCCCTACCGGGGCGCCATGATCGAGGAACCCGCCCCCCTCACCGAAGCGGACGCCGCCACCCCGGAGCGCCCCGACCGCCGCGCGGTGCGCGGTGGCTCCTTCGATGGTGCCCCACAGAACGGGCGCTGCGCCGCCCGCAATGGCCAGTCATCCATCCGCCGTAAGGCGGGCCTGGGATTCCGTCTGGCCATCTCTCTGGCCACGCTGAACGACGCCAAGAAGCGCTAACCCCAGCTTAGGGTGTCGCCATCGATACGGGCCGTCGCCCCCCATGGGAAGGCATGGTTGACGGCGCCGTGGCCCACGGGCAAGCCCGCGATCACCGGCACATCGAGCTCCTCCAGGATCTCGCCGGCGATCCCCTCGGGGGTCCACTCGGGTCGTCCGGCCTCTGTGCAGGCTTCGAACTGGCCGAGCGCCACCGCCGCCACACCGTCGAGGCCGCCCGAGCGAAGCAGCTGCGTGAGCAGGCGATCCACCCGGTACGGACGCTCGCCCACCTCTTCGAGCAGCACGATGCAGCCCCTGGCGCGCAGAGCCTGGGGTGTCCCCGCGAGGCTGGCGAGGGTGCAGAGGTTACCCCCGATGAGGGGTCCGACAGCGCTACCCTCGGTGACGCTGCGCCCGCGCCAGCGCACCGGCGCCGCGCCCAGCAACAACGCCTGCAGTGCCCCGCGGGATGCCTCGTCGGCGTGGTCGAACAAGCTCTGCAGCACGGGCCCGTGAACCGCGAGCCTCACGCCTCGCGACCACATGGCCGAGAACAAGGCGGTAGCATCGCTGAAGCCGATCACCGGTCGGGTCGGAAGCTCGCCATAGGGCAGTCGATGCAGCAGACGGCTGAGCCCGTACCCACCCCGCGCGAGCCACGCAGCGTCGAGCCCGGGGTCCCGCAGCGCCCAAATCAGATCCGCCAGCCGAAGCTGGTCGTTCCCCGCGAGGTAACGCTGCCTCCGACCGAGACCAGGGGCCAGGACCGGCTCGAGTCCCCACGCTCGGATGCCATCGAGCCCGGCCTCGAGGCGATCGGGGTCGTAGTTCCCAGAGGGGGCGAACACCCCAACCCGGGCTCCAGCGTGTAGCAGCGGTCGTTGCATGGGAAGGATGATACCCTTCCCGCCCCGCCCCGTCTTCCACCGGTGCCTCCCCATGCGGTACCTCTCCGCCGGCTTCGCCACCCTCCTGCAGGTGCACGCCCACGGTTGCCTGCCGGGCACCCAGAACGACCAGACCCCAGCAGCGGAGCAGGCGGCCGCCGTCGCGCCGCCACCAGGGCGAGACAGCGTCGACCGGCTGAGGACGCTGGAGATGCCACAGACGCTCCCCGCCACGGTCTACACCCGGACCGCCCCCGCCAGCCTGGTCGATGAACGTGGTGCGCCGCTGCAGGTCCTCACCGGCCATCACACCCGGCTCGAGTTGCGCCACGTGCTCGGCGAGCGGGCGCTGGTGGCCTGCCGCCACTGCCCCACCCCGGTCGAAGGCTGGATCCAGACCCGCCGGCTCATGCCCACGGACCACCAGCCATCGCGGGCGGATCTCGACGACGAGCAGCTCGAGCTGGCCAGCTTCGTCCTGGTACTGCGAAGGGCCCTCGAGCAGGATGGTGTCTTCCCAGACCTCGAACCTACCGAGTCACAGCGGGAGACCCTGCTGCGCATCATGGACCAGGGCTTCGTGCGCGAGGAACAAGAAGCCATCGCCCCGGCCTCCGGCGGCGCATACGCCCGGGAGAGCGCCTCCATCCGCCTGCGTCGAGGTCCCGACGGGTGGCGCGTGAAGCAGGTGGAGTTCTCACGGCCCGGCACTCCTTGAACGGGTCACCGAGGTCTCACCGCGACCTCGAGGTCGCAGCCCGAGCACGGATCGCGCCCTGAAGGTCGCAGGGATCCTGCGTTTGGCCAGGGTGCAGCGTCGTGGACGGCGGCACGCTTCTTGCGACAAGCAAAGACAGTTACTTCAGCCTGTCACTTCCTCCCCCCATTTCCCGCCCTTCCGTGGTAGAATGCCCACGCCCGGAGGACCCGTAATGAACGTCAATCGTTGGACCCGCTCTTTCGTCCACCTGCTCGCGCCCCTCGCCCTGCTGTTGTTCATGGCAGGGGTTCCACAGGCTCAGGCTGGAGACGAATACAAGACCACTACCACCTCGGGCTCGCGCACCAGCACCAGCGCACACAGCCATGGTGGTTCTGTCGATAGCAGCCAGCTCCAGCAGGGGCAGTTCTACAAGAACGACCCCTCGTCTTGGTCCCGCTCATCCAGCCGCAGCTACTACCAAAAGGCTGACGGCACGGTGGCGGCCAAGGACAACAGCGGCGTCCCCATCGGCGTCACGCTGTACAAGGACACCGGCGAAGCCAACGTCTGGAAGGGCGAGACCGAAGGTTGGGCCGGCAAGGCCAGCCTGGCCACCGTCGGCGCCGACTACTTGGTCCAGGGTTCCGTGGGCAGCCAGGACGGCAACTACTACGCCAAGGGCCAGCTCCGCGGCCGGGCCTACCTGCTCAAAGCCAACGTCGAGACCGCCAAGGTCGGCCTGGGCAACGACAACCTGGGCATCCACGTGCAAGCCAAGGGCGAAGGCTTCGTGGGCGTGGAAGGCAACCTCGAAGGCCAGGCCAAGGTGGGCAAGGACGGCCTGACCCTCGAAGCCAAGGCGGAAGTGTTCGCCGGAGCCAAGGCCAACGGCCAGATTCCCCTCACCATCAGCCTCTGCAAGATGAAAGCCACCGGCCAGCTCAAGGGCGAAGTCAGCGCCGGCGCTGGCGCCAAGGCTACCGGCACCATCTCCATCGACTGGGCCAAGGGTACCGCCAAGATCTCCGGCGAGCTCGCCGCCACCCTGGGCCTAGGCGCAGGTGCAGGCGTAGCCGTCACCATCGACCTCTCCCAGCTCGTCTCCGACCCGGGTGCTGTGGCCGACTGCTTGCTCGACGGCGTCAAGGAGCTCGCCTCATCTGCGGTCGAGCTCGGCGGCGACCTGGTGGATGCTGCAGGGCAGGCACTCTCCACCGCCGGTGAGGCCATCGCAGATGCCGCCGACACGGTGGGTAGCGCCGTGGTCAACGGCGTCTCCACTGCAGCCAGCGCCGTCGGCAACGCGGTGTCGTCCACCGGCTCGGCCATCGCCGGCTTCTTCGGCTTCGGCAGCGACCCCGCGCCGCCGACGCCGCCGGTGCGCCCGGGCAACAACACGCCCCTGCGCTCCAACACGCGCCCCACCACCATCGTCATCATGGTGCCCACGGGCAACAGCGGCCGTCCCTCGGCCACGCGGGCCCTCAACGCTCACCGCCAGGCCTACCCGCACTAGGAGCGGTCTAGCGAAGTCCCTCCGCATCGCATATACTTCCAGGGTCGCGTGTTTCTGCACGCGACCCTTTTTCGTGTCCCGGAGAGTCCATGTCCCTTCGCAGCACCTTCCTCTGCCTAGCGCTGATGATGGCGCCCGCCGCCCTCGCCCAAGGCGACGTCTATCCGGACGACACCTTCCGCCAGGCCGACGAGCACCTCGAAGCCGGCGACTACGGCAAGGCCAGGGCCGCCCTCGAGAAGGGCCTCAAGCGGGTCCCCGACCACGCCAACGGCTGGGTCAACCTGGGCAACATCATGCTCATCGAGCAAGACTACGACGGTGCCCGGGCGTCCTACGAGCAAGCCCTGAAGGTCGACCCGGTGCACTACCTGGCCATGAACGGCATGGGTGCAGCCCTGCTGGGTCTGACCCAGTACGAGCCCGCCATCGAGTGGTTCCTGCGCGCAGTGCAGACCAAGCCCGAGTACATCACCCCGCTGGTCAACCTGGGTGACATCGCGGTGCTCCGCAACCAACCCGCCGCGGCCATCAAGTACTACGCCCTGGCCCTCGAGGTGGACCCCTTCGCCCGCGCGCCCAACCTGGCCCTGGCCGAGCTCCACATCCTGGGCGAGTTGTACGACCACTCCTTCGTGTACCTCGAGCCGGTGCTGTCCAGAACCCCCAACGACATCGACGCGCTGGAGCTGATGGGCCGTGCGCTGCTGGGCCAAGGCCTGCCTCTGCGGGCTCTCGAGCCCCTGCTGGAGGCCAAGCACCTCGACCCCAGCGTGGTCAGCACCCAGCGGCTGGTGGGCATCGCGTGTATGAACACCGCCCAGTGGGGCTGCGCAGAGGATGCCTATCGGGCCGCCATCACCCTCCAACCCGGCGACCCCCAGCTCCACCTCGAGTTGGGCCAGATGTACCGCACCGCCGGCGAGGACACCTGGGACCGCGCCCAGTGGCACTTCCAGAAGACCCTGCAGCTCGCCCCGTCCATGGCCGCCCCGTGGTTCGAGCTGGCGTCCCTCGAAGAAGATCTGGGCAAGCCCGCCGACGCCAGCGTCCACTACGAGAAAGCCATCGAGGCCCAACCCGACCACTGCCCTGCCCTGTCCAACCTGGCGCGTCTGCACAAGCTCCAAGGCGACCCGGCCACCGCAGAGCTGCTGCTGGACCGCTGCCTCGGCTCTAATCCCGGGTTCGTCCTGGCCATTCTCAACCGAGGCTGGGTGCGGGCCGACGCGGGCATGTGCGAGGGAGCCCGGTCGGATCTCGAGCCCTTGGCCCAGCGCCAGGACAGCTGGGGAGAACAAGCCGCCGCGCTGCTCACCAAGTGCCCCTAAACACCGCGTTTCCGCGACCGGAAACCTCGCGTGGGCCGGCTCTACTCCAGCCGCCACATGTCCGCGGCCATCCGATCGAAAACCGGCGTGAAGTGCCGGTCACAGTCGGCTCTTGACGGGTTAAAGCGGGCGCGATCCGTAGCGGGCCCGTCGCCAACGACCGAGCGCCTGCGCCGCCACGCCTTCTGGCGAGGTTGCCGTACCAGGGAGGTGCCCTCTGTCCACCCGAGCCGATCTGCTGAAGCGCATCCTGGCGTGGGCCTTGGCTGTCGCCGCGCTCATCGGGATCTTCGCGGTCCTCGAGCTCACAGTCCTCGAGGGCGTGCGGATCAACCGGAACGCCAGCGAGGTGATCAAGGTCTACCTCATCGGCATCGCGATGATCCTCGCCGTGGGCCGCTGGGCCTGGCTGCGCTGGTTCGAGCCCCGGGTCGACGCCACCGCCCGATGGACCCGCCACATCCTGGCCTTCCTGATGCTGGCGCTGTGCTTCACCGCCACCCTCAACTACGGCCGCTACGGCGCCAAGCTCATTCGGGACCGCATCGACGTCTACGACGTCATTCACTACTACCTGGGCCCCAAGTACTTCGACGAACTCGGCTACTTCGACCTGTACGCCGCGTGCATCATCGCCGACGACGAAGCGGGCATGCACTTCGAGCCGGCGCCCCCCACCTACCAGCACCAGGACATCGACGGCTACGAGATCCGTCCCTACAAGTCCGCTTTGGCTCGCACAGACGAGATCAAAGGCCGCTTCGAAGATGAGCGCTGGTCCAGCTTCGTCCACGACTTCACCACACTGCAGCGCGAGTTCTACGGCCTCGAAAAGAAGTACTGGTACCAGCTGGTCAACGACCACGGCTTCAACGGCTCCCCTGCGTGGGCCGGCTACGCCGCGCCCTTGGTCAATCTTGTGGAAGCCCAGGACGTCAAGCTCATCTGCTACTTCGACATCGCAGTGTTGTTGGTGGCCATCGGCATCGCCTGGTGGGCCTTCGGAGGCTGGTCAGCTGCCTTCCTCTACTTCTTCATCCTCACCACCTACAGCACCCGATGGCCCACCATCTCCTGGGCCATCCTGCGGTACGACTACGCGGCGGCATTGATCATCGCCACCGCTATGGTCAAGAAGGGCAAGCCGCTGCTGGCAGGCATCTTCGCCGGCCACACCGCTGCCATGCGTATCTTCCCGGCCACGTTCTTCTACGGGCCTGGGGTCCAAGGCGCCTGGCAGCTGGTGCGCCACCGCAAGGTCGACAAGTTCGCCGTGCTGTTCTTCGTCGGCGCCATCGCCTGGATCGGTGCCCTCGAGCTGAACTTCGCTGCGCGCTTTGGCGGCGAGCACATCACCCAGCACTGGAAGGGCATGACCGACCACATGGCCCCCGAGAACCTCAGCTCTCGGCGCCTGGGTATGGCCATCGCGCTGGCCTACCGCGGCGAGTACGACGAGCCCTGGAACTTCGGCCGCATCGACCGCGTCGAGCGCCAGGAGCCCATCCGCAAGGGGCTGGGCCTGGTGATCCTGCTGGCTCTGGGTTGGGCCCTGCGAAAGAGCGACCGGGCCGAAGCCTACGCCATGGGCTTCATCGCGTTCTTCGCCTTGGCCACAGCCAGCTACTACTACTTCATCGTACGTGCGCCCTTGATACTCGTGCACGCGGTAGGCCTGAAGAAATCCAGGCATCTCATCGCCTTGTTGGTGCTGTTGGGCATCGACCTGTTCGCCAACCTCGGGCAGCAATACCTCAACGGCAACCGCATCTTCATCATCGGCTGGATGGGCTGGGCCCTCCTCGCCTACTGCATCGGCATGATCGCCGTGCTCATCTGGGAGAGCCACAGGCAGGCCCCCACGCCCGAACCGGAGCGAGCATGATCCGTCTCTCGACCCTTCC
>Ga0307987_1000044_pt1 | contig 71536 bp, 66 predicted proteins | sample EllFjometagen181_FD_203157 | JGI IMG/M metagenome (GOLD analysis project Ga0307987, IMG submission 203157) | Marine microbial communities from Ellis Fjord, Antarctic Ocean - #181 | ecosystem: Environmental > Aquatic > Marine > Unclassified | place: Southern Ocean | collected 2014-10-08 | reverse complement strand
ATCCAGGCCTTGATTACACGGTCTCGAAGTTCCGGTGGGTACGGGGCGGGCATGCGATCTCCTTTGCGTTCACATTACCCGGCATCGTTGACGAGTCAAGGCAACCTGAAGCCGCGGGGCTGTATGGTACCTGGCTGCCCGCCAGCGGCTACGAGCCCGACGATCGTCCCTGCTACGAGCTGTACACCAGCGCCCCCGGCGACTGCGCCGAGGGAATGCACCGCTTCGAGATCTGCCTGCCCGTGCGCCCTGCCTAGCAGCTCAGGGTGAGCGGGGGGTCAGGAGCCATCATGAACCACGCCTACCTTCCCCTGCTCGCCCTCGCCCTGGGGTGCTCCACCGCTGTGGAGCCGGCTGCCACCGACCCGGTGATCGAGCCCTCTGCGCAGGGACCCGCGCCCGAGGCCCGGGGGCCCGCGCCCGAGGCCCAGGGGCCTGCGCCCCGTCCCACGGTGTCGGTCCCCAGCGTCCCCGCCCTGTTCAGCTTCACCGGCCAGGGCACCCACTTGGGCATGGGCCTGTGGTGCGCGTTCTACCCCTTGGGTTGGTCCGACGACGGTCGCTTCGCCTGGGCCACCGAGCACCGGGGCAACGACATGGCCCTCGAATATGGCGCTATCTGGCAGGTGCTGCAGGTGGGCTCCGACGCCGAGGTTCCGTTCGTGGCGTTCGGTGGCGAGACCTTCCCCGACAATGCCACCTTGCCCTGGGCCTGGTCCCAGCACAGCACCGCGGTGGAGGCCTTGTTGAAGGATCACTTCATCATGGCTGGTGGCACCGAGCTGCTGTCCCTGCCCGCCGAGACCATGGTGGGTCGTCTCGAGGCCCGCTGGGAGCTGGGTGAGGTGGTGGACTTCGAGCGTTCTGCACACCTGCTGATCCGCTGGGACGGCGGGGAAGAAGCCGCTGTCTACGAGGGTGCGCTCTCCGAGCTGGTTGGCGCGCCCGATGCGCCCAAGCTCATCCTCTCACCCAGCGGCCAGCACGCGGTGCTGGTGTACTCGGTGGTGCACGGTGAGCCCGTGGAGGCCCTGGTGGACCTGCAGTACCGGGTGCATGGCTTGCAGCTGGGCCCGACCTGACCTGCATGTCCCGGTCACGGTCCGTCCTGGCTCGCCTCTCGCTCCTTGTGGGCGCCGCGTAGGAAGGCGGCCTTGTGGGCTGTGGGCATGCCCTCGATGGCGGACTCGAGCGCGGCCATGCCACGGTTGCAGTAGATCCAGGCACCCCGTCCGACCTGCTCGGGGTCCGCCATGGGCGCCCCAATGAGGAACGGGGTCAGCTCCAGGCTCAGCTTCCCGGGCCGATCGCAGTCGCACACGCTCACTCCGGGTGTGGGGTGAGGCAGACCGATTCGATCGCGCAGCCCCGGGGTGCAGTGGGTGTGGGTCCCGATGCCGATGTGGGGGTGGGCGCGGTCGTCGTCCAGGATTTAGGGCCCAGGGTGCGATGAACCGCCGGGCGTGCAGCTCGGGCGGGGGGTCGGAGCGGGCGGTGTGGCGGCCGCTCGCCAACGTGAGCAGTAGGACTGTCAGTAGCAGGAAGTGGTAGGGCCACTATGGGAGGTCACGGGGTGCGGGGGGAATCTGAACGCCTGCTCGCCGAGCCATGGCATCGCTTCCCCGTGCTGGGTGCCCGAGGTGTACGCCAGCAGCATCCTCAGTGGTCGATCCAGGAAGTGCGCTTCGTAGATGTACAGCAACAGGCCTGCAACGATGGTCACAGACAGCCCTGTCACGGCGAGGGCCCAGAGCCCGAAGCGCCGAGAGCGGGACCAGAGTCCGCACAGCGCCAGCGCGCCCACAGCGGTGAGGACCCCGCGGTAGCAGAACGTGCCCGCTGTGAGTAGCGCAAGGGGTAGTGCGAGCTGCCAGAGCGGTCTGTGCTCTGGGGGGCGCCAGGCCAGGAACAGGGCGATCCCCAGTGGCACCCACAGCAGCTCCGTGTGGTTGCCAAAGGGCAGCATCTGCCAGACCACGGCGAAGCCCGGCGCCAGAATCCATGGCGCCAGCCCGAGGGCCACCTTCCAGCGTGACGGGGTCACGACGACGAGCGGCGCGGCCAGTATCGCCACCGCCAGGGCCTCTGCCAGCATCGAGCTGGCCTGGAGGGTCCAGGAGGTGATGCCCAGTATGGGCGACAGCAGCCAGGTGACGATGCCCACCGCCACGGTGCCCTGTGCGAAGTCCATGTAGGTGTAGTGGGGGAACAGCTCCTGCGGGTTCACCAGCAGATCGAGCCGGCCGCTGGCCAGAACCTGTGCGAGGTTGGCGAACTGAAGCCACTCCACGTCGTGGAGCATGGGGGCGACAGACAACAACTGCATGGTGCGCAACGCCGCGAGTACTCGCACTGCGAGCGTGACGGACACCGCGATGGATCCGGCGTTGCTGTGTGGAGAAAGGGCGGGGTGCACAGTCGATCTCATCGGGGGGCGACGTCGAACCGTAGCCTGCTGCCCTTTGGCCAACGCGCGCAGCTGGGCCCGACATAGGAGCGTGTGGGGCATAGGTGGCGCAGGCCAGCTGATCGTTGTCGAAGGCCATGCCTTCCAAGGTGCAGGCCGCGGGCTCGGCGCTGGAGTCGGCCGGGCAGGCCAGCTGCAGGTCGGACCAGGCGCCCTGGGTGAGGTACGAGGCGGCGGCGAGGTCCGTGCGGGTGGTGATGGTCTCGAGGCTGTCGCTGTCGCTGCAACCGCGGCAGCTGAGGCCGGACTGGCAGGCGGCCGGGTCGTTGTTCGGGTCTTCGATGCTGGGACGAGTCTCAGGTGCCGCTGCTCCCGGCATCCTTGGCCTGGATCGCGGCGCCCGAGGGGGCCTGATCGAGGGTGAATGGCTCACTGCAGGCGCTCACCTCATTCGACCACGGACGATAGGGTGGTTTCTCGCTCATGCCCGGAGCTCCTATGTCCATGGAAGCCGAGATCACCGAGGAAGTCCGAACCGCACTGCGGGAAGCCCTGGGAGCCCTGGATTCCGAGTGGCAGGGCCAACTTCAGCCGCTGCTGGCCCATCTCTCCGATGACCTGTTGGGCCTGATGCAGGTGCGCTCCTTCTTGGCCCAGCACCGCGAGGCTGCGGGGGATCGCTTCCGGCCGCGGCTGGAGAGCATGACCGCAATGGTCGAGCAACATGTCCGGCAGGTGGCCGGCGATGGTGCAGCCCTCGCCCAGGTGGCCGCTCAGATGCTCGAGCTGCAGGGCCAGCGTGCAGTCCTCCAGCAGCAGTTCGAGTTGCGGCGCGATCTGCTCGAGATCGTGGTGGGCCATGGTCAGCGTCGTGCTCTGGGGGCTCACCGAGTCTCGGTCGGCTCACCCGGCATGTCTCTGCGCGTGGTGGATGCCGAGCAGGTGCCGCCGGCCTTCCAGAAGCCCCAGCCTGACCGCAAGGCCATCCTGGCTCATGTCCAGTCCACTGGCGAGTTGGTCCCTGGCACCGAGGTGGGCACCCGCCGCCCCGCCGTGACCGTCAAGCCCGCTGTGGCCGGAGGCGACGACAGGGGCGCCTGATGGATGGCGCGGCCCCTTCGCCTTCAGAAAGGTTCCGGTCCTTCCCGTCCCAGGCGCATGCAGCTGTCCTGTTGGAGCTCTGCGGCGGCCAGCTCGAGGCGGGGGTGGTCGAGGGCGTGGACCTGGTGCCCCATCTCGGCGTACTGCGCCACCAGGCCCATGCTTGGCTCGGCGGCACAGATGATGGCTTCCTTCTTGGGATCCTGCATGGCGTCTTCGAGGTGGGTGGTCCAGGAGGCGACGCCGGCCTCGATGCAGCGCTCTCGGTGGAGGTCGGGCAAGGCATCGCAGACCGTGAGGTCCAGGGGGCTCATGCCCCCCAGGCCGGCCTGGTAGTAGCGCTGCCAGAAGCGGAAGCTGTGCTGGTCGCCTTCGTTCAGCAGCGCAGCCCAGTCGTCGTGTATGACCTGGGCGCGCTCGAGCCCTTGGCCCAGTCCCCGCACCCCGTGTCGGTCCACCAGCATCTTGAGCGAACCCTGCCACAGGTGCTGGCGGCAGTCGTCACGGAACAGGGTGGAGCGGTCGCACAGGGCGACGGCCTGGGTTCGGTCCTTGCGCTTGCTGAGCTCCGCCATCTCGAACCAGCACTCGTCCCGCCACAGGCCCTCGGGGAGTTGGGGACAGAGCAGCAGGGGATCGCCGCTGGCGCTTCGAACCGCGCGGTTCACCACCACCAGGGCGCAGTCTCCCGCGAGGTCCGGGTCGGCCATGCTCAGGCAGTTGCCAAGCTTGTCCTGGGTGCTGCCCGCGCCGTTGGTGAGGGCCTGTTGGTAGCGCTCCATGCGCTGGCGCACGTCCCCGCTGGCGGGGCTCGTCGGTGGGGGCTCACCGCATCCCAGGAGCAGGGCGGCGGTGATGGCGACGCTGGGTTTGATGGCGACCTTCGCGATGCTGGGGAATGATGGCTGCATAGCTCGTCATCATCGGACCCGCCGAGGCCCCGCTTGGCTGCATCGAGGCTCGGCGATAGGGCAGGTGTGAACGAGCAGGAGGTTTCCATGCGCGCTTCTTCCATCCTCACCCTGGCTGGCCTCGCCCTGGCAGGCACCGCCTTGGCGGACGACTTCGAGCCCAAGAAGGCCAGCGACGACGATCTGGTGGCGTGCCTCGAGCGCCCAGAGGTCGAGCTCCGCATCGAGTGCAGCGCGTACATGGCCAGACGCGGCCTGGTGGACCGCCAGGATGCACTGATTCAGGCTGCCATGATGGACAAGGCCCCCAAGGTGCGCCTGGCGGCTCTGCAGGCGCTGAGGGATCTCGAGGCCCCCGGTCTGATGAAGGCTGCGGCGACCATGGCCCTGTCCGACGCCCTGACCTCCAACCGCGCCCACGCCCTTGGCGTCATCGAGAAGGATGGCGGCGAGGGGGCAGCCGGGGTGGTGGTTGAGGCCATGGCCGACGACGACGCCACTATCGCCCGCAAGGCGGTGATCATCGTGGGCAAGCGCGGCTTCTCCGAGGGCGAACCCTGGTTGATGGAGCATGGGATCCAGCACGCCGAGCCCGCGGTGGTCGAGCAGGCCTGGAAGACCATCACCCGCCTGGGCAACCCCGACCTCCGCACCCAGGTCCACAAGGCGCTGACCGAGGGTAACGAGTCCGTGCGCAAGGCCGTGGCCCGCGCCATGCGCGACACCGTGCTTCCTGCCGACAAGGACGCCCTGATCCGCGCCTTGGACGACAGCAACACCCACGTGGCCCGCGACGCCGCCAAGGCCCTGGTGGCCCTGGGCGACGCCTCGGTGGCTCCCGTGCTGCGGCAGAAGGCCGCGGCGGCGGTGGACGAGTCCGTGCAGGCAGGCTTCGACAAGGCCGCGGCCAAGCTCGAGGCTCAGTAGGGTTCCATGGTCCTGTTCCTACTCACTCTCTCCCTCATCGGTTGCGACGTTCCCTCCGTCGGTGGCCCCGACACGACCGACTCCACCGGGTCGTCGGACACGGACACGGACATAGGGCCGACTGCCGTCGCTACCGTCGATCCCATCGACGGCATCCTGCCCCTGGACGTGACCCTCTCTGGGGTCGAGTCCAGCGCCGGCAGCCATCCCCTCGAGAGCTTCTCGTGGTCGCTGTCCGACGGCTCGACGGTCACCGGTGAGACGGTCACCACCACCCTGGTGGACCCCGGCGTCCACAGCTTCACCCTGACCGTGGTGGACCAGGCCGGCCACGGCGATGCCGCCAGCGTCCAGGTCGACGTCCAGGGTGAGGGCGACGCGGACTGCCCCGATTTCGATGAGGCGACAGTGTCGGGCACCATGAGCTGGGGGGAGGTGTCCGGACTGGCGTCCGCCTCCACCGACGGCATCCTCTGGGCCCACTCCGACGCCCAGGGCGCCGGCGCCGTGGTCTACGCCATCTCCACCGACGCGGTGCTCCTGGGGACCTTCCAGCTGGGCGGCGTGGTGGACTACGACTTCGAGGACATCGCCCGAGGGCCCGGCCCCGAAGCGGGTGTCTCCTACATCTACGTCGGCGACACCGGCGATAACAGCGAGCGCCGAAGCGGCGTCCAGATCTACCGCTTCGAAGAACCCACGGACTACTCGGGCGGGACCATCACGGGGGTGGAGACCATCCAGCTCAGCTACCCGGACGGCGCCCATGACGCCGAGACCTTGCTCATCGATCCCCTCACGGGAGACCTGATCCTGGTCCAGCGAGATCGGGATGACCAGGGCGTGTCGGGCATCTATGTGGCCGAGGCGCCTCTCGATACCGCAGGCTCCACCGTGCTGACCCGGACGGGGACCCTGGTCTTTGGCAGCGGGTCCATGCCCGGTGACGTCGATGCGGTGGGTGGGGACGTCTCCCCCGATGGCACGTTGGCGGTGGTTCGCACCCACGACCGGGTCTGGGCGTTCATGCGCGACCCCGACCAGCCCCTGTACACGGCCTTCGACACCCCGGTGTGCGAGACTCCGGAAGTGGACGAGTCCAAGGGCGAGGCTATCGCCTACGCCCTGGACGGCAGCGGCTACTACACCGGTGGTGAGGGCTCGAACCAGCCACTGCACTGGTTTGGCGCGCTCTGAGTCCCCCTCGGGCGTGAGCACCCATACACCCCCGTCCACCGGGACGGTTCTACCGGGGTGGGTGGCTTGATTTTGGGGAGACCTCGAGCCCATCTCCTGGTAGGCTCGCTTCGGGAGGTATCCATGCGCGCGATCGTTTTGTTGTCTACGCTGCTGCTCGCGGCCTGTTCGGTCAACGCCGAGCCGGCCACACCCGCGGTGGCCCCAGACGGCACCACACTCCACGGCTCCGCCCCTGCGGAGGCCCTGGGCCTGGCGGTGTTCTCCGTGGCGGACCACTTGGGCCACACCCGTACGGCGGAAGACCTGAAGGGTCGTCCACATGTGGTGTGGTTCTACCCTATGGCCGGGACCCCTGGCTGAACCAAAGAGGGTTGCGGGTACCGCGACCTCTTCGATCAGTTCGAGGCCCTGAACGTTGGCATCGTCGGCGTGAGCTTCAACAAGCCCGACAAGAACGCGGGCTGGGCCACCACCGAGGGCTTCCAGTTCCCTCTGTGGTCCGACGAAGACAAGGCCCTGGCGCTGCACTACGGCGCGGCCAACAGCAAGCTGACCCTGGTGCCGTCGCGCATCACCGTGGTGCTGGACGCCCAGGGCACGGTGGTGCTGCGCTACGACGACGTGAGCGTAGGCACCCACCCCGGTGATGTGCTGGACGACTGCAAGGCGCTGTTCGGCGGGGTTAGCCCCGGAAGCGGTCCTTCCGTCCCCTGATCTGGGCGAAGACTTGGGCGGGGCTTTGGCCTTCGAGCCCCAGCACCGCCAACATGGTGGGATCGTCGCAGCGCAGGAAGGGGTTGAGGCCGGCCTGCTCGCCCATGCCTGTGGGCAGGGTGGGGTGGCCTTGCTGGCGCAGAGCGAGGCAGCGCGTCTCGGCCGTGGCCAAGCCGGGGTCGGCGGGCAGCAGGTGACGGGCGAAGCGCAGGTTGGCGGCGGTGTATTCGTGACCACAGCACAGGCGGGTGGCGGCGGGAAGCCGGCGCAGTCGCTTCATGCTGGCCCACATCTGTGGGGCGGTCCCCTCGAACACCCGGCCGCAGCCGAAGGCGAACAGCGCGTCGCCGGCGAAGAGAGCGTCACCGACGTGAAAGGCGATGTGACCGGAGGTGTGGCCGGGTACCGCCAGCACCTCGGCGTGGTGGGCCCCCAGCTCGATGCTGTCTCCGTCTTCGAGGGTTCGGTCCAGCGGAGGTAGGCGATGGCCATCGGCGGCCGCGCCCAGGACGGTGGCGCCGTGGCGTTGCCGCAGGGCCTCGACGCCGCCGGTGTGATCCCCATGATGATGGGTGAGCAGGATCCACCGCAGGGTCAGGCCCGCAGCTGCGACCCAGCGATGCACCGGCCCGGCCTCGCCCGGATCCACCACCGCGGCGCCGCCGTCGCCGGTGGCGATGCACCAAGCGTAGTTGTCATCCATGCAGGGCACGGCGAAGACGGGCAGGGGCTTCATACGGGCTCCGGGGCTCGGGTCAGGGTGATCTCCACGATCTCGGGGGGGATGCCCAGCCGAATGGGCAGGTAGGCCATGCCCACGCCCCGGGACACCACCACCGGGCAGCGGGGGCCCTGGCAGATGCCCCCGGCGTACCACTGGCCGTAGTTGGAGGGGATCATGGGGGTGCCCTTGCCGGGCACGAAGACCTGGCCTCCGTGGGTGTGGCCGGAGAGCATCAGGTCCACCCGCAGGCCCTCGGGGAGGTACTCGGCGTAGTCGGGGTTGTGGGAGAGCACCACGCGGGGGGTGTCCTCGGGGACGCCCTCGAGGGCTGCCTCCGGCGGGCCCCGGTCCTCCCATAGATCGCCGAAGCCGGCGAGGCAGAGACTGTCGGGGCCGGGGGCGTCGGTGGGGCCGTCGGGCCCCAGGAACACGTGGGTGTGGTCCAGCATGCGCACGCCGCCAGCGCGGAAGGCCGCACGGCATGCCTCGGGGCCTTCCCAGTTGTCGTGGTTGCCCAGCACCGCGAAGCGGCCCAAGCGGGCCTCGAGGCCGCACAGCACGCCGACGCCGTCGGGGATGGACTTGGAGGTGCGGTGGACGTAGTCGCCGGTGAGGGCCACCACGTCGGCCTCGAGATCGTTGGCCATGGCCACGGCCCGACGCAGGTAGGGCAGGGGAACGTAGGGGCCGTAGTGGGTGTCGCTCAGCTGCACGATGCGCAGCCCCTCGGCCCAGGTGGGCAGGCCGCGGATGGGCAGGGTGTAGCGCCGCAGCTTCAGGCGGGTGGGCTCCACGAGCACCCCCCAGGTGCCGAAGCCGATCGCGCTCAACATGGCGGCTCCGCCCAGGCCCACGGCGATGGTGGCCAGCAGGTCGCGGCGGCTGGGCTCGGGCTCGCCGAGGGTCGGTCGGTCCCCGGGCCACTTTCGCAGCACCAGCCACACACCGGCCACGCCCAGCCCTGTGATGAGGGACGCGATGGGCGCGTTCTGGGCCGGTACGTGGTGATTTGCAGCGGGCACGAAGAACAGCACGAGCCACTGGGCGGGCAGGGTGATCCAGAAGGCCACGCGGTACAGGAGGTGGCCGAGGGTCTGTAGACTTGGAGGCAGCCACAGGTCGTTGCCTTGGGCCAGCAGCACCGCCAGCACCGCGGCCAGCACCAGCGCTGAACCCAGGGCCAGTGCGAGGATGTGCGGCAGGGAGCGGGGCGGGGCGGGGGGCATCTCGAGAGACATACACCCATCCGGCGCCGGCATCATCCGTCGAGTGGGTTCGTCGATGGGATTGCACGCCGCTTGCACGTGTTGAAACGCCGTGTTTCGACGGAAGGGCCCGCGCCTTTCCCTTGGACTGAGGTCCGGGGTCGCCATAAGTGTCTCACCTCGGCGGTGAAGCGTTCCATGGTCCCTTTGGCCCAGCCACTCGTGCGCGTGCTCCTGGTCTCCCCCAACGACGGGGACGCTCGGGCTAACACTGTTCTGCTCGATGCCCACGACCCTCCGCTGCACCGGACCCAGCGGGTCAGCAGCGTCGAGCGCGCTGTCGATCTCATGTCCGGCGCCGACTTCGACGTTGTGTTGCTGGATGCCGGTGAGGATCGCACCTTGGGGCCCGCGCTCGCCGAGCGGCTGCGCGGCCAGGACTTCGAGGGCGCGTTGGTGATCATCGCCGCCCACGGTGACCGCGACGATGACCTGGCCTCCATGCACGCTGGCGCTGCCGACTTCCTGATCAAGGGCCAGATCGACGCGGAGCGCCTCGAACGCTCCATCCGTTACGCGGTGGAAAACGCGCGGGTCCAGTCTGAGCTCCGCCGCTCCAATGACGAGCTCGAGCGCTTCGCGGCCGCCGTCTCCCACGATCTGCGGCAGCCGCTGCATCTGGTGTCGGGCTACGCAGAGCTGTTGGTGGCTTGCTGTGAGGGCAAGCTGAGCGCCGATGCCATGCATGCGGTGCGCCAGATCACCTTCGGCGCCGAGCGCATGAATGAGCTCATCGAGGACATGCTGGTCTACGCCCGCCTGGGCCGTGGCCAGCACGCCCTCGATGCCGTCGATACCGGCTTTGTGCTCGAGCTGGTGGAGCGCGAGCTCCACGATGTGATCCGGGCCTCGGGGGCTGTCATCGAGCGGGGCATGCTGCCGGTGATCCAGGGCCACAAGCACCTCGTCGAGCAGCTGGTGCGCAATCTGGTGGGCAATGCCATCAAGTTCGCCGGTTCCACTCGGCCCCAGGTCTTTGTAGGCGCCGAGTCCTGCGGCGATGACTGGCTGTTCTGCGTGCGTGACCGCGGGCCCGGCATCCCCGCGGCCTACCACGACTGCCTGTTCGAGATGTTCACCCGGGGCCCCCAGCGCGACGAGGTCCCCGGCACTGGCATCGGGCTGGCGGTGTGCAAGAAAGCCGTGCAAGACCACCGGGGACGTATCTGGGTCGAGTCGCGCCCGGGCTGCGGGGCTACCTTCTGGTTCACCCTGCCTCGGCGCAACGGACAGCACTGACCACCGGCGGATCTATGGGCGCCATCGACATCCACACCCACCTGTTCAGCAGCGCTGACGTTGTGGACCCGCGCATCATGCGTTTTTTCGAGCAGGGCCCCGTGGCCCTGGGCGATGAGCCACCCGTCGCGGCCTTGTTGGCCGACATGGACCGCGGGGGTGTCGAGTGGGCCGTGGTACAGGCCAGCCCGCCCTGCGCGGGCTTTCGCCACGACAACGAGCGGCACGCCGCCCTGGTGGCCCAGCACCCCGATCGGCTCATCGGCTTCGGCATGGTGGACCCCTTCCATGAGCCCGACATCGCTGGCGCCGTGCGGCGCTGTGTAGAAGTGCACGGCTTCCGTGGCATCGGCGAGTTCGGCTACGTGGACATCACCGATCCCGCCTGCTTCCCGCTGTACGAAGCCTGCATCGACCACGATCTTCCCTTGCTCATCCACCTGGGCTCGGTGATCCCCACTGTGGCCCAGCGCCTGGGTCACCCCTTCCAGCTCGACGAGGTGGTGCTGCGCTACCCCGAGCTCACGGTCATCGCTGCCCACGCCGGGGCTCCGTGGACCGACACCCTGGCCACCATCGCGTTCTGGCACCCTGGGATCTGGATCGATCTGAGCGCCCTGGGCACGTTCCCCAAGCTCATGCGCATCCAGGTGTTGGCTACGCTGATGGCGGCGGGCCTGGGGGATCGGCTGTTGTTCGGCTCGGACTTCCCGGTCACCCTCCCCAGCGCATGGTTGAAACAGCTGCCCAGCCTGGAGCTCCCCTGGATCGTGCGAAAGTACGCGGAGATCCCCACCTTGAGCGCCGAGCAGTGGGCCGGTCTGCGCGCCGGAAACGCCCGTCGCTTGTTGAAGCTGGGCTGAGCTGTCATCTAAGCTTCACCGTCCCGCGACCTGTGAACCCGGTCGAGGGCGTGCATGGGATAGAATCTCGGTGTGAAGGTCACTCCCACCGTCATCACCATCGCAGTGGTCTCCACCGTCGTGCTCTCGGCGGTGGGCATCACCATCCTGATCACCCAGCGCAGCGGCTGGGACATCGCCTCGGGCGTGCTGGTCATCAACTTCTCCCTGCTCATGCTCACGGGCATGATCATTGGTGCTGTGGCCTTGCACCGGGCCTACCGGGAACGGCAGCTGCAAACTGACTTTGTCTCCAAGGTCAACCACGAGCTGCGCACGCCTCTGGCCAGCATCCGGCTGTTCGTGGACACCCTCGAGCAGGGCGAGATGGACCAGGATGAGCGCCGCCTGTGCCTGGCCGCCATCTCATCGGAGACCTCCAGGCTCACCAGCCTCATCGAGCGGCTGCTGGACTGGGGCCGCATGGAGTCCGGCCGGCGGGTCTACGAACTGCGGCCCGAGCGGGTGGATACGCTGGTGGCCGAGGCTCTGGCCCAGATGGAGAGCCAGATCCGCGAGAGCGGGGTGGAGGTGGAGCTCGAGCTCTGCGAGCCTGCCCCTGCGGTGCGCGCTGATCGAAACGCCATGGTGGAGACGCTGTTGAACCTGATGCGCAATGCGGTGAAGTACGGCGGGGTTGGCGGGGTGATGGTCGTGCGGGTCCGGCAAGAGGGCAAGCGAGCGCTGGTGGACGTCATCGACCGCGGCCCCGGCATTCCCCGCGGCGATCAGCGCCGGGTGTTCGACAAGTTCTACCGGGGGTCCGCGGTGCGTGACACCAGCGCGCTGCCGGGTCACGGCCTGGGGCTGGCCATGGCGCGGCACGTGGTCAAGGCTCACAAGGGCGCTGTGCGCCTGGACAGCCGCGAGGGCGAGGGGGCATGTTTCACCGTTGACCTGCCTCTGATCCCATCGGAGCAGGCCCTGGAGGTACCCGAAGGATGAGCGAGACCATCCTGATCATCGAAGACGACCCGTCCCTGCTCATGGGGCTCACCATGAACCTGCGCCGTGAGGGCTACCGGGTTCGCACGGCCACCGACGGCATCCGTGGGCTCGAAGAGCTCGAGCGTGAGCGCCCGGATCTGCTGGTGCTCGACCTGATGCTCCCAGGGATCGACGGGCTGGAGATCCTGCGCCGGGTTCGCGCCGACGATGCCACGCTCCCTGTGGTGGTGCTGACCGCCCTGGGCTCTGAGCAGGACAAGATCCGCGGCCTGGACCTGGGCGCCAACGACTACGTCACCAAGCCCTTCTCCATCGCCGAACTCCGTGCTCGCGTACGGGCCACCCTGCGCGTGGCCCAGGCCCTGCAGCCCGAAGCCGTCGAGGTGCTGCGCGCCGGTGTGATCGAGCTCGAACCCGACACCCACGTGGTGCGGGTCGAAGGCCATGAGGTGGAGCTGAAGCCCCGGGAGATCGAGCTGCTGCGCTTTTTCATGGCCCGCCCCGAACGGGTCCTGAGCCGCGAGCAGATCCTCGCGGGGGTCTGGGGTATGGACTACCAGGGCACCGAGCGCACGGTGGACAACTTCGTCTCATCTCTGCGGCAGAAGCTGGGAGAAGAGGTCACCCGCCGGCACCTCACCACGGTGTGGGGGGTTGGGTATCGGTTTGTGCCCTAGTCCTCGAACCAGGCTCCGATGGCCCGGGCTGTGAGCTCCCCCTGCTCCTGCAGTTCCTCGATGGTCCAGTGGGCCTGGTGGGGGCTGGGTTCGAGCACGAACATGGGGTCCTCGAGCACGTGGGTCATGCTCCAGCCGCGGAAGCTACAGTCCGCGGGGGTGCACGATGAGGCTCCCGAGGCCACCTGCTGATCGAAGCTGGTCCACTGGGCCAGTACGGGGAAGAAGCTGCTGTCGCTGGGGGCATACACGAAGTCGTACCAGCGCTCGTCGTTCACCTGGTTGTGCCAGTCCAGCACCATGTCGAGCCCCGGGTCGGCGGCCAGCGCCAGCAGGTGGGCGCGCACGATGGCGACCTCCACCGAGCTGTCGTTGGCCCAGTCGGCGTTGGGGTCCCGCAGCAGGGACGTGGCCCGGGAGTGGCCCAGGTAGACGCCGTCGGGGTTGAGCATGGGTACCACCCGCCACACCAGGCCGTCCAGGAGGGGTTGTGCCTCGGGCTCGCCCGAGAGCAGGAAGTCCACCAGGCCGGTGAGCTGGTGGGAACCCGCGGTCTCGCCCGCATGTTGGCGCCCGAGGATGAACACCGTGGGTTTGTCGCGGTCTGGCACCGCCGGGTTGGTGATGCGCAGCTCGAGGATGTCCCGGCCCTGGGTGCTCTGGCCCAGTACGGTGAGGCTGGCCCTGGGGTCCTTCCCGGTGGTGCGGGTCCAGTGGTCCAGCGGTTCCCAGGGGTAAGGGAAGAAGGTAGCGATGCGAGGGGTGTCGCAGTCGAAGGTCCACGCGAAGCGGTGGGTGCCGCTGGCCAGGGGGCTGTAGCTGTGGTCGGTGATGCGCGCCCAAGAGCTGCCGTCGCAGGAGTACACGACCTGGTTCTCTTCGGGGTGCTCGCCGAAGAAGGGGTTGCCGTCAACCCCTTGGATCTCGAAGACCACGGTCCTGGCCAGGGCACCGGCGAGCTCCACCTGCATCCAGTAGGCGTAGACATCGCCGGTGTTGACTATGGTGACGGTGGCAAGGCTGGCGGTGACGGTGTCGCCGTCCACCGTCCACGGCCCCAGACTGCCGCTGTCGAAGTCGGTGCTGACGGTCAGAGCGGAGGGCTGGGTGTCGGTGTCCGCATCGCTGTCGGCGTCGGCGTCGGAATCTACGTCTGTATCGGCCTGGGGCTCGCTGTCGGGTGGGACCACCGCCTTGGGGTGGCAGGCCGCAAGGATCAGCGCGAGGGGCACGAGGGTGTGCATGGATGGAGTGTATCGTTTCGTCAGCGAGATACGCGTCCTTTCCCCCCGCCGGAGATGACACGATGTACGGAAGCCACTGGCTGCTCATCACCTTGCTGGGCGTCACCGGAGCCCTGGCCGGCTCCGCAGAGCTGGACGCCCTGGACCGGCAGCTCGAGGCGGTCCACCTGGCGCCGGGGGCGGTGGCGCCGAATCCCGAGGCTCTCATGGCGGCCGTGCAGGCCCTGCAGGCCCTCGAGGCCGCCGTCGGGAAGCTACCAGCCGATCAGCGCGATGCTGGCCTGGTGCGGCTCGCCGATGGCTACCAGATCCTGGCGAGGGATCTGCTGGCCTTCCCCTGCCCGGACCCGCTCGACCCGGAGCTTTGCGCCGTCTTCCTGGGCCTGCTCGCGGAGAGGGCGCAACCCATGGTGGACAGGGCGGCGACCGTCCTCGAGGGTATCCAGGCCAGCACCGCGCTCTCGCGTCGTGAACATCAGCGCCGGGACGCCCTCGCGGCTGACTTGGGCGAGCTGGAGCGGACCATCGAGTCCGCCGTCGGCGCGATGGCCCGCTCCGAGCCGGCCATGGTGCGCGCCGAACCCGGTAGCCCACAGTCACCCGCGCCGGGCTGGAGCCCGCCGGCTGGAGCCGCGGCTCCGGACGCCCGCTTCGCTGTGATCCGGGGCATCGCCGCCCTGCGTCACGCTTCCGGTGAGACCGTTGTACCCACCGATCCGAGCTACTCCGCCGGGAAGGACCAGCTCTATGTGGTGGAGCTGCTGGGCCGCAACGGCGGGCTCGCGGAGCTCCGGCTCGGGGGCGAAGTGAACTGGGACGCGCACTGCGTCCCGCACCAGACCCTGGCGCGCTGGGTCGCGATCCGGGCTTGGGTCCCCGAGGCGGAGTTGCTCGATTTGGTGGCTGACGATCTGGTCGTGGATCACGCAGACGGTACCGGGCTGCGCTTACTCCCGGGTGCCCCGGTGCTGGACGGTCAGGTCTGGCTGGACGGCCAGCTGATCCCCGTGCCAAAGGGTGCGCCCACGGCGAGGGACTACGGTGCCAGGGAGACCCGTCTCGAGCGGGCCTACAGCGCGGAGAAGATCCCCTGGACCACCACCGTGAACCTGGGCGGCGAGCCCCTCGCCCTGCGCCAGCCCGCCTATGATCACAACGACGCACTCACCATCTCCAGCGCCACCCCCCGTGGGAATCTCAGCCTGATCACTCTCACCGAACGCTGTGGCGAGCTTCGTTTCCTGGCTCCTCCGCCCGAGCCCCCCGAGCAGCGCTCGGGCCTCTTCGGTGCGCTTGGCGAGCGTGGGGACCCCGCCGCGTGGCACACGCTACAGCCTGGCACGCGGGCCTACTGGGCCGACGGCCAGCCCGCAGGCCAGGTCGTCGAAGAGCACGCGGTGCTCGCCAGCGAGCTGTATGGAACCTCCCTGCGCTGCCTCGAGATTGGGCTCGGCTCGGCGGAGGGGTTGCGCGTGCCGCTCTGCTTCGATCCCGCCGACTTGTAGACGCATTGACCCACTCGGGCAGCAACTCCATGTGGTACGCCCGGGTGGTCGCCGTGCCTGGCTGGGACGCCGCCTTCCTGGCCGCCACCCACTGCGGCGGCGACGCCTGCAAGGCGGCGTTCGAGGCATCCATCGAGACCTTGGCCGATGCGTGGAAGGACCCGCAGCAGCCGGTGGAGTCTGTGGTCGAGACGCCGGAATAGGGGCGCCATCGCCGCAGTGACCACACGATGGGTTCGGGGTGTCCCTGTCTCCAGCTGCTACCATGGCTTCTCACATACGCACCGGAGGCGTCATGGATGACCGAGCTTGGTGGAACGCTGCCGCGGTGTTCGGCCTCGGGCTGGCTTTTTCGCTGGTCTCCGTGCTGCTGTGGGCCAGTGCCGGCCGGAGCGCTCGGCTGCTCCGGGCCAAGCTGCGCCTGGGCGGGCTGCTGCTCGCTGTGAGCGCGGTGGCTACTGGGTGCGGCCTCCGCGATGTCCAGTGCTACAAGGGCCCGCCTGACTCGACCCCTCCGCCGGAGGGCGACACCGACACCGACACCGACACCGACGCGGACACGGACACGGATGCGGACGCCGACGCCGACGCCGACACGGATGCGGACAGCGACGCCGACAGTGACGCCGACACGGATGCGGACAGTGATGCCGACACGGATGCGGACAGCGATCCAGGTCGCGATGGTACCTACAGGGGCACCCTGGACGTCACCGTGACGGAGCTGGGCTTCGCGGTCTGGACGGACCACTGCAGCACCGCCCTTGAGGTCGTCGTGGACGCCGCAGCTGAGCCGCAGTTGATCCTCGTGGACGCCTGCACCTTCACCGGCGACCTGAGCACAACCCTGGAGCTGAGCCTCGAGGGTGACATCAGCGCCGACCCGGATCTCAGCGGCGATGTCACGGTGGTCTACCCAGCCATGCCCACCGACACCCGCTCCTGGACGGGCACCTTTACGGACGCGGACAGCCTGGGCGGGACCTTCGCGGGCGCCTGGAGTGCCGGGTCCGCAGGCGTGGAGTGGTCGGGCAGTTTCACCGCAACGCGGGAGTGAACCCTCCGCCTCACTGGGCGCGTCACTCCGCGTCGCCTCCCTCGGGGTGACGCCAGTGTCCGAGACCGCGGACTGACCGCTACCCCCGCACGACCCGCCAGCCGTCGGCCTCGAGCAAGTCGGCCGCCCGATCGCGTTGGTCGCCCTGCAGCACCACAATGTCGTCCTCGACCCCCGCGCCGCAGCCCAGGGCCTTGCGCAGGCGCTTGGCCAGGACCCCCAGTGCGGCCTCGTCCAGGCCGTGGCGGGTCAGCGTGGTGACCACCTTGCCCCCCCGGCCCTTTTTCTCCCGACGCAGCACCACCCGGCCTGGCTTCTTGGCCTTGGCGGGTGCCGCGCTGGCGGGCCCGGCTGCAGGCTTCGCTGATGCCTCGAGCCCGCTGGCTTGCAGCAGCGATCCCAGCCCGCCGAAGACGCTGGGGGAAGGGGCGTTGGTGTCGACCTTGTCGCGCTTCTTGCGGGCCATAGGAGCCTCCTGCGGGGGCCGTATCCGGATTGGGGTGAGGGGAGCGAGCCCGGCACCGGAAACGAGCAACCAGGATGGGGTTGAACCATCCGGTGTGGCGACAGGGTTGGGCTGAACCATCCACCTGGGGTCTGATCGATGCCGCCCCCCACGGACAAAGGCCTGTTTTCGGCAGGTGCGGTTGGCTCGGGGGCCTCAGCGATGCCCCGGCTAGATGGTTCGGGTGGACCCTGTCGCTGAAGCGGATGGTTCGGTGCGGTCCTTGTCGCTGTGCTTGGCCGGCGCGCCTCGAATCCGTCCCTACTTGGTGGGGCCGGTAGCCCCCGATACCGACCCTCCCGCCTAATCTTGACCTTTGGGTATGGATTGCGAATCTTGCCCACATGAGATTGTCAGCAAGTGAAGAATATGGTCTGCGGTGCTTGATGCAGCTGGCGCGCCACGAGCGCTCTGGGGCGTTAGGTCCGCTGGGTATCCCCGAGATCGCGGCCGAGGAGAGCCTGGGTCAGGCTCACGTGGCGAAGATCATGCGCCAGCTTCGGCAGGCGGGCCTGGTGCGTGGCTTCCGCGGCGCCCACGGCGGTTACCGTCTGGTGCGTTCATCGGAGCGCATCAGCCTGCTCGATGCCTTGGCGGGAATGGATGGCTCGAGCATCATCGAGAAGCCCTGCTCCGACGGTGAGTCCGACGGCTGCGTGCACGACGCTGGTTGCACGCTGCGGGTGCTCTGGGGCTCCCTCGACGACCTGCTGGGCCAGCTGCTGGCGGGTGTGACACTCGCTGACCTGCTGGGCTCCGAAGAATCTCTGGGTCGCCTGCTCGAACGTCAGCGGCCCGCAGCCCTCCTGGAGGCTTCAGCATGAGCGCTCCCGAACCCACCTCAGAACGACAACAGAACGCCGAGATCGAGGCCTTGATCGGGCAGGACTATGAGTACGGCTTCGTCACCGATGTCGAGCAGGACGTGGTCCCCCCCGGCCTGTCCGAAGACGTCATCCGCCTCATCTCCGGTAAGAAGGGAGAACCAGCGTGGCTGCTGCAGTGGCGCCTCGATGCCTACCGGCACTGGCTGACCATGGAAGAGCCCAGCTGGGCCCACCTCGAGCTCGCCCCTATCGACTACCAGGCCATCAGCTACTACGCGGCCCCCAAGAAGAAGGTGGAGCTGGGCAGCTTGGACGAGATGGACCCCGAGATCAGGGCCACCTTCGACAAGCTGGGCATCCCCCTGGACGAGCAGAAGATGATGGCCGGCGTCGCCGTGGACGCGGTGTTCGACTCGGTGTCCGTCGCCACGACCCTCAAGACCGAGCTCACCGAGCACGGCGTCCTGTTCATGTCCTTCTCCGAGGCCGTTCGGGAGCACCCCGAGCTGGTGAAGAAGTACCTGGGCTCGGTGGTCCCCAGCGGGGACAACTACTACGCGGCGCTGAACTCTGCGGTCTTCACCGACGGAAGCTTCGTCTACATCCCCGAAGGCGTGCGCTGCCCGGTGGAGCTGTCCACCTACTTCCGCATCAACGCGGCCAACACCGGCCAGTTCGAGCGCACCCTCATCATCGCTGCCCCCGGCAGCCACGTCAGCTACCTCGAGGGCTGCACGGCCCCTCAGCGGGACGAGAACCAGCTGCATGCCGCGGTGGTGGAGCTCATCGCCGAGCCCGGCGCCACGGTTAAGTACTCCACCGTGCAGAACTGGTACCCGGGGGACGAAAATGGCGTGGGCGGCATCTACAACCTGGTCACCAAGCGGGCCCGGGTGATGGAAAAGGCGCGGGTCAGCTGGACCCAGGTGGAGACCGGCTCGGCCATCACCTGGAAGTACCCCTCCTGCATCCTGCAGGGTGACGGCGCGGTGGGGGAGTTCTACTCGGTGGCGGTCACCAACAACATGCAGCAGGCCGACACCGGCACCAAGATGATCCACCTGGGGCGCAACACCCGCTCCACCATCATCTCCAAGGGCATCTCGGCGGGCCGCAGCAACAACGCCTACCGGGGCCTGGTGCACATCGACAAGCGGGCCCAGGACGCCAGGAACTACACCCAGTGCGACTCCCTGCTGCTGGGGGACCGCTGCGGGGCCCACACCTATCCCTATGTCAATGTCCACAACGCCAGCGCTCAGCTCGAGCACGAGGCGAGCACCAGCCGCATCGGCGAAGACCAGCTCTTCTACCTGCGCCAGCGGGGTCTGAGCACCGATGACGCCGTGAGCATGGTGGTCAACGGCTTCGCGCGTGAGGTCCTCGATGAGCTCCCCATGGAGTTCGCTGTCGAGGCCCGCAAGCTGCTGGGCGTCACCCTAGAAGGCTCAGTGGGCTGAGGAGAACACGAACATGGCACGCACATCCAAGCGAGGCGAGACGATGCTGGAGATCGAAGACCTGCATGTGGCCATCGACGGCCAGGAGATCCTGAAGGGCCTGTCCCTGAAGGTGAAGGCCGGCGAAGTCCACGCCATCATGGGCCCCAACGGCTCGGGCAAGAGCACCCTGGCCAAGGTCGTGGCCGGCCATCCCGACTACGAGGTGACCGGCGGATCCATCCGCTACAAGGGCGAGGACATCGGCGACATGGAGGTCGAAGAGCGTGCCCGCGAGGGCGTGTTCATGAGCTTCCAGTACCCGGTGGAGATCCCCGGTGTGTCCACGGCCAGTTTCTTGAAGGCCGCGGTCAACGCCGTCCGGGAGCACCGCGGGCAGATACCATTGGACGCCTTCGACTTCCTGACCGAGGCGCGCAGCGCCATGAAATTGGTCAAGATGGACGAGGCCTTCCTGTCGCGTAGCCTGAACGAGGGCTTCTCCGGCGGTGAGAAGAAGCGCAACGAGATCTTCCAGATGGCGCTGCTGCAGCCCGGCCTGGCCGTGTTGGACGAGACCGACTCGGGGCTCGATATCGACGCTCTGCGGCAGGTCGCCAACGGGGTCAACGCCCTACGCAGCCCCGACCGCGCCATGGTGGTCATCACCCACTACCAGCGCCTACTGGACCACCTCGAACCCGATCACATCCACGTGCTCGCCGAGGGCCGCATCGTGCGCTCCGGCGGCCTCGAGCTGGCTCATGAGCTCGAAGAGCATGGCTACGCCGAGCTGCTCCAGGAAGCGGGCTTGGACAAGGCCGCCGCGCAGGCCACCTAGGGGGTCACCATGATCGAACACTATCGCCAGATCCTGGACACCAACGGCTCACGGCTCGCCGGGGCGGATCTGCCCTGGATGGCCAAGCTCCGCGGTGCCGCCATGGACCGCTTCGAGGCTACAGGCTTCCCCACCCGTCGCGACGAGGACTGGAAGAACACGGACCTCACCGCCATCGCCGGCCAGAACTTCGCCTCCTGTCTCCCGGTGGCGCCCCCCCTGAGCGGGGCCTACCCCACCCTCGAGGGCGCCCATCGCCTGGTGTTCGTGGATGGTGGCTTCGTGCCTGCGGCCGAGATCCAGCAGGACCTGCCCGAGGGTGTGGTGCTGACCACCCTGAAGCAGGCGCTGGTGGATGATCCCGTGGGCATCGCCCGCTGGCTGGCCAAGCGCCCCGAGCGGGGTGGTCATGCCTTCTTCGATCTCAACACCGCCTTGATGCAGGACGGCATGGTGCTGCGGGTGCCCGCGGGCGTTGTGCTCGAGCACCCCATTCACCTGGTCACCGTCAGCACCGGCGGCGAGCGCGCCGGCTGGCTGCGGCACATCGTGATCGTCGAGGAAGGCGGGGCGGTGGAGCTCATCGAGGACCACCTCACCGTGGCCCTGTTCGAGGGCGTGGACCTGTCCGACAGCGTGCTGTCCATCTCCCTGGCCGACGAGGCCGAGATGTTGCACAGCCGCCTGCAGCGGGCGGGCAAGCGCAGCCACCAGCTGGGCATGATCCACGTGGAGCAGGGCGCCCGCTCGGTGTACCACCACCAGGGCCTAGCCGTGGGCGCGGCCCTGGGACGCACCGAGCTGCGGGTCACCCAGCGGGGCCCCGAAGCCGAGACCCAGCTGGCGGGGCTCGCCCTTGGCCTGGATGACCAGGTGCAGGACTTCTTCACCTTCGTGGACCACACCGCCCCCGGCGGTGCCAGTGAGCAGGCGTTCCGCGCCGTGCTGGCCGGCAAGGCTCGAGCCGTGTTCAACGGCCGGGTGCGGGTGGCGCGGGATGCACAGGGCATCGACGCCAACCAGAGCAGCCGCGCGCTGCTGCTGAGCGAAGACGCGGTGGCCAACGCCCGGCCCCAGCTCGAGATCTACGCCGACGACGTCAAGTGCACCCACGGCTCCACGGTGGGCCAGGTGGACGACGAGGCGCTGTTCTACCTGCGCCAGCGCGGGCTCGGTCCCGACCAGGCCCGTCGTCTGCTGCTCGAGGCCTTCACCGCAGAGCTTGTGGAGTTGTTCCCCGAAGGGGACGTACGCGAACACGCCCTGGCCGCCGTAGCTCGCTGGCTGAACCAGACCCTGGAAGGGAGGCGCTGATGGCCTACGCTGCACTGAGTAGCTCCCCTGCGGTCTCGCTGGGCCTCCGCGGCCTGCGCCGCCAGTTCCCCACCCTGGACCAGAAGATCAATGGTCAGCCCCTGGTCTACCTGGACAACGCCGCCACCACCCAGAAGCCCCTGGTGGTCATCGAGGCCATGGAGCGCCACCTGCGCTACGACGTCTCGAACGTACACCGGGGTGTGCATGAGCTGAGCGTCCGCGCGACCGAGGCCTACGAGGGCGCCCGGGAGTCCGTGCGCGCCTTCCTCAATGCATCGAGCACCAAGGAGATCGTCTTCACCCGCGGCGCCACCGAAGCCATCAACCTGGTGGCGTATTCCTGGGGCCGCGCCAACCTGAAGGCTGGCGACGCGGTGCTCATCACCCACATGGAGCACCACGCCAACATCGTGCCCTGGCAGCTGCTGCGGCAGGAGCTGGGCATCGAGCTGCGGGTCGTGCCCATGGACGATCGCGGCGTGCTGCGCATGGATGCGCTGGCCGAAATGCTCACCCCCGAGGTCAAGCTGGTCTCGGTGGCCCACGTCTCCAACGCCCTGGGTACCGTCAACCCCATCGACGAGATCATCGCCCTGGCCCGGGCCAACGGCTCCAAGGTGCTCATCGACGGCGCCCAGGCCGTGGCACACGAGATCGTGGATGTCCAGGCGCTCGGCGCCGACTTCTACGTCCTGTCCAGCCACAAGATGTACGGCCCCAGTGGCGTCGGTGTGTTGTGGGGCCGGTACGACGTGTTGGCCGAGATGCCCCCCTGGCAGGGTGGCGGCGACATGATCCTCAGCGTCACCTTCGAGCGCACCATCTTCCAGAAGCCCCCCGCGCGCTTCGAGGCCGGCACCCCCAACATCGAGGGCGCCATCGGCATGGGCGCCGCCGCGCGTTTCCTGATGGACCTGGATCGCAGGGCCCTGGCGGACCACGAGCAGGAATTGCTGGCCTACGCCACCGAGAAGCTCGAGCGCATCCCGGGCCTGACCGTCGTGGGCACCTCCCCCGACAAGGGCCCGGTGCTGTCGTTTGTGGTCGAAGACGTACACCCCCACGATCTCGGCACCCTGCTGGACCGGGCAGGGGTCGCGGTGCGCTCCGGCCACCACTGCGCGCAACCCGCAGTGCAGCACTTCGGCATTCACGCCACCACCAGGGCCAGCTTTGGGCTCTACAACACGCGTGAAGACGTGGACCGCCTGGCCGAGGCGCTCCACCACGCGATTAGGGTTTTTCGATGAATGGCACCTACCGAACAGAGCACATTCCGGCGCTGTCACGAGACCGTCGAAATAGGGCTGCGACTGCAGACCTGCGCCGCTCATCAAGCGGCGAAGAATGGGGGGAGAGCCGGTGTACGGCTCGGATAGGGGGGGAAGAATCTGTCTTCCCCCCAAGAAGAACGCAGCGAGGATTCGGGGGGACCCTGTCCGCCCGAAGGGTCGGTGCCCGATGATGGGCGATGACCTGTACCAGGAAGTGATCCTCGATCACGCCAAGCGGCCCCGCAACAAGGGCTGCGCGTGCCAGTTCAGCCACTGCGCTGAGGGCTACAACCCGCTGTGCGGCGATGAGATCAAGGTCTACGTGCACGTGGTGGACGGCGCGCTGAGCTGCATCAAGTTCGACGGCCATGGCTGCGCCATCTCCACGGCGTCGGCCAGCCTCATGACCGAGGCGGTAGAGGGCCGCGATGTCGACGACGCGGCGGCCATGGCCGACGAGGTGTTGGCCCTGGTCACCGGCAAGCGCGCCAACGCCGACGGCCTGGGCAAGCTGGTGGTCCTCGAGGGCGTCGCCCGCTTCCCATCCCGGGTCAAGTGCGCCGCCCTGGCCTGGCACGCCCTCAAGGCCGCCCTCAACGGCGAGAGCGATCTCGTCACCACGGAGTAGGAGAAACCATGGCACTCCGCAGAGGACTCACCAAGCTCGCCAAGCGCGCCGCCGGCAAGGCCCTGGGGCGCTCCGAGCCCACACCGTCCAGTCGCTGGGAAGCCAGCGCCAGCGAGCGGGCCCCGGCGCCGCCGCCTCCTGTCGACCCCACCCCCATCTCGACCCTCCCCCGGCCGCCCAAGCCCCCGGAGCTGGCCGAGCCCGACGCCGGCTGGCCCGAAGAGAAGCAGGACCTGCATCGGCGGCTGGTGGCTGCCCTGCGGGAGGTTTTCGATCCGGAGATCCCCATCAACATCTTCGATCTCGGCCTGATCTACGCCGTGGAGATCGGTGAAGAGGGGAAGGTGAAGGTGAACCTCACCCTGACCTCCCCGGCCTGCCCCATGGGCCCGCTGATCGTGGAGGACACCACCCGCGCCATCCGCGAGACCGAGGGCGTGGTCTATCCCCGGGTGGACCTGATCTGGGACCCGCCCTGGGATCCGAGCGAGCTCCCCGACGAGACCCGGCTGGATCTGGGGTTCTTCTAGGCGCTGGCCGCCCAGTCTTCTCGGGTCAGCCGGTAGACGTAGCACTCGTCACCGTCAAACCAGCGGTGGTCATCCCGTATGAAGCCCAGGCGCTCGTAGAAGCGGTGAGCCCTGGTGTTGCTGGCCAGAGGATCGAGCAGCACCCCCGTGACCTCTGGGGGAGCGAAGCAGCGGGCCAGCACCTGCTCCATGATGGCGGTGCCGCGACCCTGGCCGATCTGCTCCGGATCGCCGATCCAGATATCTACGGCCCGCAGGTGGGGCTCCACCTCGCCCCAGTAGTGGCTGTCTTCCAGGGCGGGCTCGATGATCTGCGCGAAGCCGATAGGCCGCTCTCTGAGCATTGCGATGAGGTTGTGTCGCCAGGGTGGGTCGCGGGAGAACTCTGCCTCCCAGTGCCAGGTCCCCGGAGGGACGCCCTGCCGGATGTGGGGCTGCTTGTCCCAGCGCCGCAGCAGGGGGATGTCGGCGGCTGTGGCGGGGCGGAGGTGGATGGTGTCGATCAGGCTCACGAAGGGTCCTTCGTGTTCCGTTGGGGCTCGGCCCGCCTGTGCAGCGCCGGCAGGACCAGCAGGGCCAGTAGCATGCCCACCGGTGGGCCCGCGCCGCCCCAGGCGCAGCCTGCGCCGCAACCTTCTTCTGGGCCCGGCTCGCTGTCCGCCCCCGGCCCGGTGTCGTCCACTGCGGAGACGGCGGGGTAGCTCGGGGAGACCCAGATCAGCTCCCGGTGGTCGTCGCCGTTGTCGTCGCACAGGGCGTCGTACCAGCGCTCGCCGTCGATCTCTACGCGGGGGTAGATCCAGGCGGGGATGTCCTGGGCCGCCACCGCCAGCCCGTAGCGACCCTCGCCCTGGGGCTCCAGGGTCCAGCTGTCCTCCGGTGTCACCAGGACCACGGTGGTCACCGTGTCCGCGTACTCTTCAGGCACCCGCAGCTCGAACTCGAGGTCCTGGTCCGCGGCCAGCGGAAGCTCATCACCCATGCCGCCAACGCGCTCCCCGCCGGCGCTGTAGTCCACCACTACCGGCAGTAGGGGGCCGCTGGTGGCGTAGGTGGAGCCCTGCTGGATGGCCTCGAACAGCGATGCGCGGTCGAAGTCCTGGTCCTGGTCCAGCACCGCCACCGTCAGGCCACCACCGTAGGGGTGAGGCATTTCGGTTTCTTGGCTGCACACCGCGCCGGGCATGGTGTCGTGGGCGTCGGTGCCCGCCATGAAGCTCAGGCGCCGTGCGCTGTCGTCGGGGGCCATCGCCACGGCCACCGAGCGTCCATCGTCGCAGCCCATCCACAGGGGGTCGAAGTCCGCGGGGCACTCGACGCTGCTTCCGTGGCGGGAGTACAGCTCCACCGCGGGCGAGTACAGCGCTGCGCCGTCGCCTTCGTGGCAGCGCCAGGTGGTGCCCATCCCGCCCGGCCCCGCGGGGTGATGGGCGATGAGCATGGCGGGACCCAGGCGGTCCTCGATCTCGGCCATCCAGCGCCAGATGGCGTCGCAGTCTTCGATGCGGGTGTCCTCGCCGTAGGGCCGCACGTCGTCGAGCACCAGATCCTCGAGCCGCTCGTTGGTGCCGCCCAGGTACAGGTTCTTGTGGCCCAACTGCCCGGCCTCGTCCTCGAACCACAGCTCGGCTCCCGGCAGGGTAACGAAGCCCCCGTCGGGGTCGTGAATGCCCATGATGGTGGCGTTAACCAAAGCGTAGCCCAGCTCGTCCTCGGCCATGGCGCCGTTGGCGTGATCGGTCACCGAGATCCAGTCCAAGCCGTTGGCGCGTGCCGTGGTACCCAGCTCGGCGATGGCGCCGCAGGTTCCCTCGCACTCGCCCCAGTCGGTGGAGCCGCCGTCGGCCGAGGCACCGGTGTGTACGTGGGGATCGCCGATGTAGAACGACAGGCCCTCGAAGGTCTCCGCCCCGAAGGCCAGGGAGGCGGTGAATACCAGGAAGCTGTTGAGCATGGGGTACCGTGCGGTGCGTCTTCGTGAGTATAGCAGTGCTCGGCTGGGTGTATGCATGGCTCCATGCGCACCGCTGAGTCACGCCCCGCCCCTCGGACGGCCTTGGCAGGACCTTGGGCTACGCCCTTGGGCTGGTGGTGGCTGCCTTGGGTTTGTTCGCCGGTCCTGCGGCCATCGGCACCGCGCCCTCGAACCTGGCCGCTACCCAGCACCCCGATGTTTGGTTCACCAAGGCGTTCGCGCTGATCGTGCTGGGGGCTGTGATCGGCTGGGTGGCCTGGGTGCAGCAGCGACGCTATCGGATCCAGCGAGCCCTGTGCGAGGCCGAACTCCAGGGCGACCGTGATCCCGACGCCCCCACCGATTAGCAGGCGCGCTGATCCCCCGGAGTTCCAATGAAGGTCGAAACCGTCGTCTGTGTCCCCGGTCCTTGGCAGAGCCGTGACGAGCTGGTTCAGGCGGTCTCCGAGCTCGAGGGTCAGGACGGCCCGCGTTTCATGCTGGTGGGCAACCTGATGGTCGAGGCCATCACCGACGACGCCCTCGAGTGGGAGTGGCATCCTCGCGAACCCAGGTTGGCCCGGGCCTTCGAGGTGGCGGGTCGGGGCGCGCTGGACGCGGCCGAGCTCCGGGCCATCTCGCGGGCCCCCGGCCACGTTCTTCTCATCGACTCCGAAGGCGGCAGCCTGCCCGCGGCTCGCCGGGCCATGATCTTCGCCGAAGCCCTGCTGCGGGCCGGCGGACTGGGGGTCAAGGTCGAGAGCGCGGGCGTGGCCCACAGTGCCGAGACCTGGCGCGAGGTCACCGGCGACGCCCACGATCTGGCTGCGGTGCTCTGGGCCTTCGTGGCGACCGTGGGGGACCCGGAGCAGGGTTTCTTCACCTGCGGGATGCACAACCTCGGCCTGCCCGAGGCGGTGGTGCCCGCCAGCCTGGATCCCGAAGAGGCGGTGGACCTGCTGGACGTGTTCACGTTCTACATGGCCGCCGAAGAGCCTGGGCTCGAAGACGGGCAGAGTTTCGCGGCGGGCGAGGACGCGCCCATGTACGAGCTGGCCCATCAGCCCTGCGAGCACTTCCCAGCCGGTCAAGCCTTCCACAACCCGCTGGGTATGTGGGCGTTGCTGCCCATGGGTGAACAGGGCGAGGAGTAGGAGCGCGGGGGCGGGGCTCGACCCGGCCCTCGACTCCAGCGTCGAGGTTCACTACTGGACGGCGGGGTGCTAGACCCGATCTGATGCCTCGGGTCGTCCAGCTCTACTCTGCGGCTTGGTCGCCGGCTTGGGGCACCGTGCGCACCACCGACGGGCGGTAGGCCGACAAGAAGTCCTCGTCGGGCTGGGGCGCCAGGCCCGTGCCGGTGTCACAGGGGGCTTCGGTGTCCTGGCTCCGCGGTCCCGACGGCGAGCATCGGCTGCTACGGGCCGCAGACCTGGCGCGCCGTGACGAGCTGCTCGGGGGCCTCGAGGCCGCGCAGGGAGAGTGCCCGTCCGAACCCGCGTAGCGGGGTGTGTCCGTCTGTTCGGCCTAGGGTCAACCGGGGCGTGAGCCCTGGAACCTACCAATCACTCTCGTTCGCCCACACCTCGAGGGTGAAGCCGCCGGTGTCGGTGTGGTCGGCTCCAGCGACGCCGATGAGCACCTCGTAGGGGTTGAAACCCGAGAGGAAGACCTCTTCGGTTTGTCCGGGATTGGCGTCGTTGGTCCAGTCGGCGGAGGCCTCGCAGGACACGCAGGCGGTGACGTCTGGCGGGGCCTGGACGTTGCCATTGAACTCCATGGCGTACAGGCTGACGTCGACCCCGTTGTCGGGTGTGACCCGCACGTGTAGAGCCTGGTCGGCGGCCTGGGTGAGCTCGAAGAACACATGATGGCCGTTGAAGTTGCTGTTCTCGGTGCCTGGCCAGCAGGCCACGCTGGACAGATCGGCCCAGTTCAGGTCGACCGTCGTGCCACTGGAGAGATCGTCGGGCCAGCTGAAGTCCGGGTCCCCGGAGGGCCAGCTGTCGGTGTCGGTGTCGGTGTCGACATCGGCTTCGGCGGTGTCGAACCCCGTGTCGTCCTTCGGCGTCTGCCCCAGTGGACAGGCCGTGGCCAAGACGAGCAGCCACGGCAGCAGGCGCTGAGCCTTCATATTGTACCTCCTGAGTCAGTCTACCACGGCCGGTGGCCCACGCTCATCGCGACGTCCATCGCTGTCACTGCGGTGTGGGTGTTTGTGAATCCCCAAGGTGCGTGGGGCGCTGCTTCGGACGGCCTTGGACCTGCTATAGTAGGTCGTCATGGAGCGAACCCTCCCCACCCCCGATCGCGTCGCCGAAGACGCCTTCCTGCTGGCCTGGCAGCAGTCCGATGATGTGGACGGGCTGGTGGAGTGCGTCACCACCGCCCTCGAGGCTGGGCGCCCTCAGCTCGCGGGGCGTCTGGTGGGACTGCTGGACGGAAGGGTGGAGATCGAGCCGGGCTCTGCCCTGGACCGGGCCCGGGGTGTGGCCCACTTGCTGGTCATCGCCAAGCCCGAGGCTGTCGCGGCGCTGGCGGAGGACCTGGACAAGGCCTGGTTGGACGCGCGTCGCAGCGAGATGCGGTGGGTCAGGGCGCGTATGCGCGCCCGCAGCCAGCAGGTCTCGGGGGTGTTCCTGGATCAGGCGGGGCAGCGCCACCGCGAGCCCCGGCTGACGGGTAAGAAGTGGCGGCGTTGAGGGTGGGGGCGGCTGGACACCCGCTCGGCTCAGCGCGTCAGGGTGCGGGATAAACGCAGCGGAAGCCCAGCTCGGCGCTGCGCAGCTGCCAGTCCTCCACCCGAGGCTCTGTGACCCCGGCCAAGCGCACACGGTGGCCGTCCCAGGCGCTCGTGGTCCACTGCATCACAGCTGCTGGCGCTTCGAGGTCCGGGGTGGCCTCGAAGCTCGGAAGCTGGCCGCCCATCCAAGCGCAGTAGGCCCAGGCGTCCGCCAGGTCCACCCAGGTGACGGGCTCGGCGGGGGCCAGGGCTGCAACCTGGGGATCGGCGGGGTAGCCCGTGGCTTGGGTGAAAACCCCATAGGCCTCGGTGGTGACGGGGGAGGTGGCCGGGCTGTCAACCTCTGCGGAGCCCGCAGCCCGGTGCTCGTCGCGGAGGCCTCGCTCTTGGGCGGTCTCCGATAGTGACGCCAGCAGCCCGGCCGCGGCCGTGACGCGGGCATGGCGTTCGGTCCATTGCCGCTGCTGTGCATCGGACCACGGGCTGGAGGGCATGCCCTCGAAGCGGACGAGGATGACCGGGCCCGCGCGGGTTTGGACCTTGGCGCAGCCCTGGTGGTGCTGTTCCATGGTGCGCAGGGTGCTTCGGAAGGGTTCGTCCAGCTCGTCGGGGGCATGGAAGCCCAGGTCTCGGTAGTGGGCGCCGGCGGGCTCGGCGTGGGGGTGGCGATCCGGCATGGGCTCCAGGCTGGTGTCCCCGCGCTGACAGCGGGCCAGGGCGGCGTCCATGTCGCCGTCGGCCGCTTCGGTGAGCACCCCCAGGCGCAGCTCGGCGGGTAGGGGCGTCAGGGTGGCGGCGTGTGTTGCGCTCGCGTCCTGAGCTCGAGGGGCTGTGGGGGTTGCCCACAACAACCCCAGTAGCGCCAGGCTCGCCCCAGCGGGCCCATGACCGGACCGCAACGCCATCAGGCCGCCGCCCACCAGCACCAGCGCCAGCAGACCCGAGACCCATAGCCAGGCGGTGTCGGGCTCGGGTTGGGCTGTGGGCTGCGATGGGGGCGGTGGGTCCGGGGGCTGGTGATCCGGATGCTGCTGCGCCTGGGGTGGGGTGGTGTCGCCCATGGGGCGCTCGCAGGCCCAGCCTGGGAAGCGGCGGTCCACGTCGTGGCCGTTGCAGTTTTGGTCGATGCCATCGGCCTCGAGCTCTTCGGCGCCGGGGTGGACACCAGGATCGCCGTCGTTGCAGTCGGCGCCGCCATGCTCGACGTCGCAGAAGCCGTCGGCATCCTGGTCGTGCTTGGGATCGCAGGCCTGAGCGGGATCGCCCAGATGCCCGATGATGGCGGCCCAGGCCCCATCGACCGTGTGCGGAGCGCCATGGGCCAGGCCCGGGAAGCTGAGGTTTGTGGCGCCGTCCAGCATCCACCCCCCGTGGTCGGGGGAGCGCGCCGCCAAGGGTGCGGCGGGTGTGGACCCCAGGGCGAGGTAGCGCAGGTGGCCGCTGTAGCCGCCGTCGGGGTCCCAGTGCTGGGCTTGGGGCGTCTCGAGGGGCAGCAGGGCCCGGCGGAGCATCAGGGAGCCGGGCTCGAGGCTACAGCAACGGACGGTACCGGAGAAGCAGGCGTCGTCGTCGCAGGCTCGTACACCCTGGAAGGGGGCGTCGATGGCGATGGCGGTGTGGACCTGGGGGTGCAGGCGGTACTTGGCCAGGGCCGTGTGGGCCAGCACTGCGCCGTCGCCACGAGCGAGGATCTGCACGCGCCCGGCGCCGGTGTAGGCCATGACGGATCCGATGAAGAACGCGAGGTCGTCGGTGAGCTCTTCGAGGGATCGCTGGGGCAAGCCGGTCTGGCCCACGCGGATGGCCCAGATCTCACAGGGGCCGAAGCCGGCCCGGCCCAGGGCGCTGGCCACACCGCCCTCGGGGCCCTGCCACCAGATCTCGGGGCCCTCGCCCCCGTCGTGCACCAGGATCACCGGGTAGCGGGTGAGGCTGGGACAGTCCGCGCTGCTGCCTGCGCCGCCGAGCCCGCCCCAGGTGACGGGGGAGAGGGGAAAGTCGCTGGGCAGGCCATCGGGTGGTGTCGCCATCGCCGGCAGCGTCAGCAGCACCAGGGCCGCCAGCAGGGCCGGGAAGAGCCAGCGGATCGGGGAGGCGTGGGGCATGGAGGATCTCTATTCCGTCGGGCCGGGGCGCGAGTTCGGGCCGTGATATGGCTCCCCCTGCAGGAGCGCCGTGACCCAAGAGCCCGCCCCCGTCGCAGCCTCGACGCCCCCTCCTTGGCGGACCTGGGGGGTCCGCGCCCTGAAGCTGTCCGTGGTGGTGGTGGCGCTGACCTGGCTCGTCTCATCCGGGCGTCTGGACGCCTCGGTGTTGCGGCTGGACCGCCAGGCCCTCCCATGGGTCGTCGGCGGCGGGATCATCGCCCTGTTCCCCTTCTTGATCACCTTCTACCGTCTGTGGTGGATGCTGCGGGCCATGGGCGCACCGCTGCCCCTGGGCGAGGTGATGCGCTTTGGTTTCATCGGGGCGTTCTTCAACACCTTCACGCTGGGGGGCATGGGCGGAGACGTGGTCAAGGTGGGCTACCTGGCCCATGCCACCGGGCAGCCCGCCAGGGTGCTGGCCTGCGTGATGCTGGACCGGGTCATCGCGCTGCTGGGCATCCTGTCGCTGGGTGGGATCGCGCTGCTGCTGGCCGCGCACCACGTGGGCGACACCACGGCGCTGCAGGGCATGGTGTTGGTCACCCTGCTGGTGCTGGGGGCCTCGGCCTTTGGCGGTGTGGTGGGTGTGGTGGCCATGGCGCGTAGCCGTCAGGCCGGTCTGCTGCTGTGGCTGGGCCTGAGTGTCGCGTTGGTGGTCCTGTTGCTGCTGGTGGCGGGCGATGGCGCGTGGGCTTTGCAGGATCCGGCACCGCCGGCGGCGTTGATGCGGGGCCGGGTGGCGCTGGTGTTGGGCGTGGACGTCGCGGTGGCTCTGGCGGCCGCCCTGGTGTTGCCAGCATGCTTGCCCGGAGGGCGAATGGCGGATCTGGTTCGGCATCGCCTGCCCCTGGGTGAGCCCTTCATGCGCTTCGTGGATGCGCTGCTGATGGTGCGCCACCGGCTGCCCCTGGTGTTGGCCATGGTGCTGCTGTCCATGGTCAGCCAGAGCTTCACCATGCTGGCGCTGTTCGTGCTGGCACGCTCCCTCGCCCTCGAGGTGATGCCCACCCTGCTGCAGATCGTGGCGGTGACCCCCCTGGCCATGATCGTCAACACCGTGCCGGTGCCCGGCGGCGGGCTGGGGGTGGGCGAAGCCGCGCTGGCCACCCTGCTCGAGCTGTGGACCGTCGACGGCCAGGTGGTCACCGGCGGCGCCGCCGTTTTCCTGAGCTGGCGGGTCTGGGTGGTGATCTGGGGGCTGCTGGGGCTACCGGCCATCCTGGCGCGCGGGCGTCCCCGGGGTCCGGGCGCCGCTCCCTGACCGCGTGGTATGGTCCCGTTCCATGAAGCGCCCTCGCATCCCTGCTGTCTCCCCTTGGTGGCTTGTCGTCACCTTGCTGGCGGGCGTGCAGCTGGGCCTGCTGCTGGCCCCATCCGCCGCCCAGCCTGGCGAGGGTGAGGTGTGGGTGTTGCTGCCCATGCTGCCCCTCACCGGCGCGCAGATCGAGGGTGAGCTCATCGAGGCGGGCTTGCTGCTACCGCCGGAGACCCAGGGCGGCGACATGGATCACCTGGGCAGCCGTCTGGCGGACCGCTTGGGTCGCAGCGCGTGGCTCGGCCCCACCATGAGCGTCGACGACTTCACCGTGGGCCTCGCCCACTTGGGCGCCGAGCCCGAGCTCGCCCTGACCCCCGACCAGCAAGCCGAGCTGCAGCCCATCCTCGAACGCCTGCACACGGTCAGGGGAGAGCTCGAGCGCAGCGAGCACGGCATGCATCGCCTGGCGGATCAGCTGGCTTGCGCTCGCCTGCAGCTCATCCAGGCCCTGGGGCCCGAGCAGCGGGCGGCCATCCTCCGCCAGCTCCCGCCGGCCCAGGGGGGGCGTCCATGAACCGTGCCCTGCCCATCGTCCTCGGGTTGGCGCTGCTGGTCTCCGTTGCCTTCAGCCTGAGCCTCCGCCTGGACGCCCAGCCCCCGGCGACCATGCAGCGGGTGCCGGTGTTCTCGCCGGCCTCTCTGGGGGTCTCGGCATCGGGGGGCGTGCGCTGCCCCGGCGCCGACGCGGTGGGCCCCAACTCTCAGGCCCTGACCCGGGTACCCCTGGAGCAGCTCTTGGATACCCTGACCCGCTCGGGTGGGGCCCAGCAGAGCCCGGAGGTTCAGGCTGCGCTGGCCGCTGTGGCCCAGCACCACCGCGGGCTGCTGGACCTCCGTAACCAGCGCCACGCCTGGAATGTCGAGTCCATGCAGCGGGTCACTGCGCTGGTGGACGTGCTCGGGCCCGCGCAGCTCGAGTGGGTGCTGTCCAACCGTGATCGCGTCAGCAAGGAGACCATGGATCAGGGCACCTGGCGTCGGCTGGGCATCGAGCCATGAGCGTCGGGCGCGCGCGCCTGTCCGTGCGCCTGATGGCCGCCGTCGCGGCTGCGCTGCTGGCCTTGATTGCCGCCGAGATCGGGGTCAGGGTGCTGCGGCCACAGGTGGACGCGCCCATCGAGACCCCGGCGTTGCTGCGGGGTCAGTTCCGGGAACCGGGTGTACACCCCAACCGATCCGGTGAGTTTTCGGTGCAGGTGCACGTCAACCGGGACCGCTTCGTGGACCGCGAGTGGGCGGCTCCTCGCCCGGGGGTGCCACGGGTGGTGGTGATCGGAGACTCCTTCGTCGAGGCCGCTCAGGTTGAGCTGGACCAGGGCTTCGGACGTGTGCTCGAGTCCGCCATGGGCGAACAGCGTGGCGCGCCGGTGGAGGTCCTGTCCCTGGGGGTGCCCGGCGCGGGTACCGGCACGGCCCTGGCCCTGTTGGATGAGTATGCACCCCGCCTGCAGCCCCAGCTGGTGGTGCTCGGCTTCCTGCTGTCCAACGACGTCCTGAACAACCACCCCCTGCTCGAGCCCAAGCCCGACAAGCCGTTCTACCGCCTCGATGGTGGTGTGCTGGTGCCCACGGATGCCCAGCGGATCTCGATCTCGTCCTGGCGGGTGCCCGTGCTGTGGCGCATCAGCCACACCTGGCGCCTGGTGGCGCGCACCGTGGTGGGGCGACAGATGAGCCTCCAGAGCCTGGACCGGGGTGGTGGGATGCCCCTGGATCTGCGTGTGCACGATCCGGCCGGTGGCGCGACCTGGGACGAGGCGTGGGTAGTGACCGACGCTCTGGTGGGTGCCATGGCCGCCCACTGCGCCGAACAGGGCATCTCCTTCGCCACCCTGGTCATCCCCAGCCAGGTGGAGGCTACCCAGGCCGGTCGCGCGGCTGCGGTTCAGGCCTGGTCGGCGCTGGATGCTTGGGATCTGTCCGTGGCGGCCGACCGAGCCCGCACCATGGCGGGACGGCACGGCCCGGTGTTGGACCTCACACCGTCCCTCGAGGCCGCGCAGCACGACGCCCCGTTGTACTACACCCAGGATGGCCACTGGACCCCGGCGGGTCACCGCGTGGCCGCCCGGGCGTCGTCGGCATTTCTGGTCGATCTGCTGGCTGTGGAGCCTTGAACGTTAGTCTTGCCACAAAATGTTTCATTTTTCGGGACGATCGTGGGTAGTCGGCGCTAAACTGCGAAGCCGATCCACCCCCGGAGGTTCCCGTGCTTCGTCTCGCTTCGCTCCCCCTCATGATCCTGGGCCTCGGCCTGCTCGTCGGCTGTGGCGAGGACAGCAAGGACGACTCCGGTGATCCCGCTGACACGGACACGGACACCGACGCCGATACGGACACGGACTCGGACACCGATGCCGACACCGATGCCCAGACCGTCAGCGTCGCCCTGGCCGACCTGAGCACCACGGTCACCCACTACGACTACGTCGGTGAGACGGCCACGATCCGCTACTTTGCCGTGCTGGACGCCGCCAGCGAGCCCCACGTGGCCTTCGACGCCTGCGACTCCTGCTACCCGGCGGACAAGGGCTACAGCCAGGATGGTGACAACATGGTGTGCAACAACTGCGGCAACAGCTACGCCATCGACGAGCTGGGCGCTCAGAATGGCGGAGGCGGCTGCTGGCCCGGCTACCTGCCGTTCACCGAGACGGACACCGATCTGCTCATCCTGGTCTCGGATCTCGAGGCCGGCTCCTACTACTTCGAGTAGCGCCATGCGGTTCCTGATTCCTTTGCTCGGCCTGGCCCTGCTCGCCTGTGGGGACGACCCGGTGGATGACACCGCGGCCCCTGTGGACACCGCAGAGTCGGACACCGACACCGATGCCGACGTGGACAGCGACACGGACGCTGATGCGGACAGCGACACGGACACCGATCCGAAGGCCATCGGGCGCGACGCGGTGCCCTTCGCCATGGAAGACATCAACCCCAGCTCCGCCAGCTATGGCACGACCCTCCGCTCCGAGGATCTGGCGGGCACGCCGTACGCCCTGGTGTTTCTGGACTCGCGCTGTACGGGCTGCATCGACGTGGCGGACGATCTCTGGGCGCTCATGCTCGACAAGCCCCACTGGCACGCTGCCCTACCCGTCTTTGGAGTGGAGAGCTACAGCGCCTACGCCACCGTGCCCGCCACTGTGGACCCCATGGTGGAGAACAACGATCAGCCCTACGTGGTGGACGTCGAGGGGAGCAGTGTCTGGGCCGGCTACGGGGCCTTGAACCACGACATGCTGGTGATCTCCGACGACGGTGTCCTGGACGCCTGGCTGCCACTGTACAGTTGGCCTGACGACATGGTGATCTTCACGGACTACATGACCGACCGCTTCGGGGACTAGTCCCGCCCACTCCATCCTCGCCAACTACAGTCGCTCGTCGGCTGGCCTGATGCTCGGGTGGTCAGTCCAACGGTTCATACTCATCTCCGCGGCCTTACGTTGCCCCGCAACGTCTGGGACTCTGTGCACCAACCATCGCCCCGCTGGCTCGTGTTCACCTCTGGCCTGCCCCCGCTCGCCGGCCTTAGCCGCCGTCGCTCGGGCAGGTAGCCGATCTCGAGTCTGCCCTCCTGTCGAGCGCAGCGGGCGTCGGAACGTGGCGGTGGGGACGATGGAAACAATCCGCAGACCTCGCACAGCAAAGCAAGGAAGCAAAGACACTACCGAGGCGAGGACGTTTCCAGCGAACCCATCCCACGGTCCAGCCTGCGAAGCGACCGCCAACGCAGACATTGGGAGCGAGAAGCGCCGAGTGGTCGAACGGCTGGCCTGATCAGGCTGAAGCGTGCCGGCCCCATTCAATGCGGACCCGTATCAAGCGCAGCGGAAATCGAATCCGTCGAGTCTGCTGTTTCATGCGAACTTCAGCGACAGGGGATTAGCCCCCCAGCTGGAACGCCATGGGGATGTCCAGGCTGTCCCGCCCACCGGGGGCGACGAGCTCGATGCCCTGAACGGCTTGCTCGACGCAGGCTTCGAAGGCGGTGGCGTGCTCGCCCAGCACCTCGTCTTCCGGCTTGACCCGCGCGCGGCTGGCTCGGGCGAGACGGCGGGGAGCGTCCGGGTCCACGGAGACGGTGAAGACGATGGTGAGACCGGGCTCGAGGCCTTCGGCGGCGCCGTGCTCGACGTAGCAGCGCTGCATGTCCGGCAAGGCTCCGGCGATGCCTGCGGGCCCCACAAGTCCTTCGCGGTTTTCCCCGTCGGCGCTGGGCGGCGGTGCGGGGTTGGGGGTGCTGGCTGCGGGTGCCGGCGCCGGTTCGGAGGGGACGACGGTGGGTTCTTCGGCCCGCTGGGTCAGGAACAGCGCCAGCGCTGCGAGCAGGGCCAGGAGCAGGACGGAGAGGACGGTGGGGAGGCGACGGTTCATGCCAAGACTATATCGCCGCGGAGGCCTACCGAACCCCTGCTTTCCATTCGCCCTCACAGCCGCGGACGTTAGAGGGGCCCCAGCCCCTCGGGTTCTTTGTTTCACGAGTTCATGAAACAATGAAAACCCATCCCGTCCCTTCGGCATCGGAGCCCCCATGACCATCATGAAGTACGAGCAGGTCGGCGTCGCCAGCGTCGCCAGCGTAGACGCCCCCCACCGCATCACCTCCGCCTGGATGGAAGAGCAGCTCGCCCCGACCATGCAGCGCCTGGGCATCCGTCCCAACCTGCTCGAGGGCCTCTCTGGTATCACCGCCCGGCGTTGGTGGGACCCCGAGACCTCCTACTCGGACGCGGCCACCCTGGCGGCCAGGAAGGCCATCGACGAGGCCGGCATCGACCCCAGGCAGATCGGCATCCTGATCAATACCTCGGTCTGCCGCGACTATGTCGAGCCCAGCACCGCCTGCTTGGTGCACGGCAACCTCGAGCTCCATCCCAGCTGCATGAACTTCGATCTGGGCAACGCCTGCCTGGGCTTCATCAACGGCATGGACGTGGCCGCCAACATGATCGAGCGCGGCCAGATCGAGTACGCCATCATCGTCGATGGCGAAGGCAGCCGCTTCGTGCAGGAGAGCACGATGGCGCGCCTGCTCGACCCGGAGTGCGACGAAGCGGCGTTCCGACAGGCGTTCGCCACCTTGACCCTGGGCTCCGGCGCCGCGGCCATGGTGCTGGGACGCAGCGATCTGACGTCCTCCGGCCATCGCTACGCAGGCTCGGTCAACATGGCCGCCACCCAGCACAGCCGCCTCTGCTACGCCCAGACCGACTCCATGTGGACCGACACCAAGGGCATGCTCATCGGTGGCCTGCAGCTGGCCGGCAAGACCTGGGGCTACGCCCGCGAGGCCCTGGGCTGGAGCCCCGAGGCCATTGATCAGTTCGTGATCCACCAGGTCAGCAAGGTGCACACCGAGCAGCTCGCCGCCCTGTGTAAGTTGCCCCAGGATCGCATCTACCGACTCTTCCCCGAGTTCGGAAACGTCGGCCCCGCCGGACTGCCGGTGGTGTTGAGCAAGGTGGCCGAGGAAGGCCGCTTGAGCGCAGGCGATCGGGTGGCCCTGATGGGCATCGGCTCGGGCCTGAACTGCACCATGGGCGAGATCGTCTGGTAGAACCCACCCATGGACATTCCCCGCGATCTGTATCCCTACGAGGCTCACTTCCTGGACCTGGACGGTCTGGGCCTGCACTACCTGGATGAGGGCTCGGGCCCCCCGGTGCTCTGCGTGCACGGCAACCCGTCCTGGTCGTTCTACTACCGCAATGTGGTGAACGAACTCTCCCGCGACCACCGCGTCATCGTGCCGGACCACATCGGCTGCGGCCTGTCGGACAAGCCCGAAGACGAACGCTACGAGTACACCCTCGAGCGCCGCGTGGCGGATCTCGAGGCCCTGATGGACCACCTGGGCATCTCCGAGGGGCTCACCCTGATCGTGCACGACTGGGGCGGCATGATCGGCATGGGGCTGTCCCATCGGCGGCCCGGTCTGGTCAACCGCATCGTGGCGCTGAACACCGCGGCGTTCCCGCTGCCCCCCTCCAAGTCCTTCCCTTGGCCCCTGTGGCTGGTGCGGAACACCCCGGTGGGGGCCTTCCTGGTGCAGCGCTTCAACGCGTTCTCCAGGGGCGCCGCGAAGTTCTGCGTCACGCGGCACAAGATGGACCCCCTGGTGCGCCAGGGCATGATCGCTCCTTACGAGCCCCGCAATGCCCGCATCGCCACCCTGCGCTTCGTGCAGGACATCCCCTTGGGCCCCGGCGATCGCGCCTGGGATCTGATCAAAGCGGTGGAAGCCGGGCTGGATCGTTACGCCGACACGCCGGTGTTGCTGTGCTGGGGCATGAAGGACTTCGTATTCGATCGGCACTTCCTCGAGTGTTTCGAGGCCCACTGGCCCCACGCCGAGGTGCTGCGCCTCGAAGACGCCGGTCACTACGTGCTCGAGGACGCTGTAGAAGACGTGGTGCCCCGCATCCGCGCCTTCCTCGACGCTCACCCGGTGGCCGAGGCCCAGGCGTGAGCGGCTACGGTCCCCGATTCGGCCAGAGGCCTCATCGACGCCCTCGCCCTTTTCTTGGGGGGAAGACAGTTTCTTCCCCCACTATCCGGGCGCGACACGCGCCCTCCCCCCCATCTTCGCCGCTTGATGAGCGGCGCGCACCTCTGGTGCGTTCGGTCCGCGTTCTTTGGCTCAATGGCCGAAGCCTGGGTCATAGCCGACACTGCCTGTTCTGGGCTGCGGTCGCCTTTGGCGACCAACGCTCCCGCGCCTGCTCCGCCCGCCGGGGCTCCACCGGAGCCCTGGCCCCCCTATCTTCGCCACCTGATGGGCGGCGAAGGGCTGCGCAGGCAGCCCTGATCACACGACGCCTTTCGAGCCTTGCGTCCCAGTGGTGGCCAAGACGATGACCAAGCTCCTTCGCAACATCGGCGCCCACCTGGCGCGGGCGGCAGAGGCCTGGCCCGATCAGCCGTCGGTGGTGATCACGACGGGCCGCGATGGCGCCGGCCGTGCCCAGTACACCAGCCGCAGCTTCGCGGAGCTCCACGCAGAGGCTCAGTGCATCGCCCGGGGCCTCGCATCGGCGGGCATCACCCGCGGCACGCGCACGGTGGTGATGGTCAAGCCGGGGCTCGATCTGTTCGCGCTGTTCTTCGGTCTCTTCCAGGCTGGCGTGGTGCCGGTGATGGTGGATCCCGGCATGGGCGTGCGCAACCTGAAGACCTGCTTGGCCGAATCCCGCCCCGAGGCCTTCATCGGCATCCCCATCGCTCACGCCCTGCGGGTGTTCCTGGGCTGGGGTCGGGGCACTATTGAGCACCGGGTCACTGTGGGCCGACGCTGGTTCTGGGGTGGTCCCACCTTGGATCAGGTGCGCGCGGCCGGCGCGGAGGGGGCAGCGCTCCAGGTGGAGTCGGATCCCGACGAGCTGGCCGCCATCCTGTTCACCTCCGGTGGCACCGGCGTGCCCAAGGGCGTGGAGTACACCCACGGCAACTTCCTGGCCCAGGTCGAGGCCATTCGCGCCATGTACGACATCCAGCCCGGCGAGGTGAACCTCCCCACCTTCCCGCTGTTCGCCCTGTTCGACCCGGCCATGGGCATGACCTCGGTGATCCCCGACATGGACGCCACCAAGCCGGCCAAGGTCAACCCCGAGCGTATCTACGAAGCGGTGAGGGACTGGAACGTCACCACCATGTTCGGCTCGCCCGCCCTGCTGGACACCGTGGGTCGTCACGGCGAGAAGCATGGTACGAAGCTGCCCACGGTCAAGCGGGTGATGTCCGCCGGTGCCCCGGTGCTGGCGCCGGTGATGGAGCGCTTCTTGGGTATGCTGGGCCAGGATGCCATCGTGGTCGCACCCTACGGCGCCACCGAGTCCCTGCCCGTGGCCACCTTGTCCAGCCGCGAGGTGCTGGGGGAGACCCGCCACGCGGCCGACGCAGGCGGCGGGGTGTGCGTGGGCCAGCCCGTACCCAGCATTCAGGTGGCTATTCTGCCCATCCATGACGATCCCATCGATGCTTTCGAGGGCGAAGATGTCTTGGGTGTGGGAGAGGTGGGCGAGATCTGCGTGAAGGGCCCACAGGTCACCCGGGCTTACTTCGGTCGGGATGCCGCCACGGCCCTGGCCAAGATCGCCGACCCGGCCGGCGGCTTCTGGCATCGCATGGGCGACCTGGGCTACCTCGACGCCCAGGGCCGACTGTGGTTCTGTGGCCGCAAGGCCCACCGGGTGGAAGCTGGGGGCGAACGTTGGCTGAGCATTCCCTGCGAGTCTGTGTTCAGCCGCCACCCGGCGGTGAAGCGCACCGCGCTGGTGGGTATTTCGCGCGGGGGCGCCGTCGAGCCCGGGCTGTGCGTGGAGCTCGAACTGGGTGCTGTGGTGGACGAGTCCGCGCTGATGGCCGATCTGCGGGCGCTGGGCGCCGAGCACACCCACACCGCGGCCATCGCTCACTTCCTGCTGCACCCCGGCTTCCCGGTGGACATCCGCCACAACGCCAAGGTGGATCGGCTGGCGCTGAGTCGGTGGGCCACCAAGCGGGTTGGCAGTCGGCGGTAGGTCGGTGGTTATTTGGCCATCGCGGAACCGCCGGTCCAGCTCTGCATGGTCAGGGCCGCGAGCCCGCTCGCCAGCTGCAGCCGATCCTCGAGGCGCATGGATACGAAGCGGGTGCTGGCCCGACGCTGGTGTGAGCCAGGGCGGGTGACGCTGACGGTGACCACGCCCAGCGCCACGTGGAGCGCGATCTGCCCGGGCACCTGCAGCCAGCCCTCGATGCGCTGGCCCTTTCTGATGGGGGTCCGGTTGGGGTAGTAGAGGATGCCCAGCCCATCTGTCGAGAGATCGCCCAGCGGTAGGCTGCCCTCCCGCTCGCTGCACATGCTCCCCTCGATTCGAAGCTCCAGCCCCTCGTTCTGTGTGCAGCAGATCCTCGGCACCAGCCGTCGGGTCGAGGTTGTCACGGCCGATGGCCGCAGCAGCTGCCAGTCACCGTTTGGCCCGGCGGTGAGCACCCGACTGTCGAACCACGACCGGTCGCCCTGGTGGTGGTACGACAGCCGCAGGCTCCGGCCCAGACTGGCCTGGACGTTTGGGCCGGCCACACCGGGGTCCGGTGTGAAGGTCGGCAGGCATGTCTGCAGGCACACCCCGATCTTACCGGGAATGGCCAGCCCCTCCAGCGTGGCCACCCCTTTTTGCACATCCGTGGCCAGGTGGGCCAAGAGCGCGTCCAGTCGCTCGGGGTCCAGCAGGGTGCTCGCGAACATCGCGTCTGATTGAGCGGAGTTCATGTCGTGTCCAGGATCGCGGGGGTCTCTTTGCTCATCGGCATCCTGACGCGGCGTTCAAGGGACAGCCCGACGGGCCCCCGAGTTAAGCTCCGCAGTCTCAGACGATCACGGAGGAACGCGATGCGTGCACTCGTCACCGGTGGTGGCGGCTTCCTGGGTGGAGCCATCGTGCGGCGTCTGCTCGGGCAGGGGCACGAGGTGGTCTCCCTCTCCCGCGGGGACTACCCCGCGCTGCGGGCCCTTGGTGCGCGCACCATACGTGCGGATCTCTCCGACGTGCACATGGTCATCGAGGCCGCCACGGGCTGCGACGTGGTCTTCCACGTGGCGGCCAAGGCTGGGGTGTGGGGCAAGGAAAAGGACTTCTACAACGCCAACGTCACCGGCACGAGCTCGGTGCTGGCGGCGTGCCGCACCCACGGAATCCCCAAGCTGGTCTACACCTCCACGCCCTCGGTCATCCACGCTGGCGGCGACATCGAAGGCGCCGACAACACGCTGCCCTACCCCGAAAACTTCCACGCGCCCTACCCGGCCACCAAGGCCATCGCCGAGAGAGCGGTGCTGGCGGCCGACAGCGACGAGCTGTCCACCGTCGCCATACGCCCCCACCTCATCTGGGGTCCCGGCGACACCAACCTGGGGCCCAAGCTGGTGGCCCGCTCGAAGGCCGGCCGGCTGCGTCTGGTGTCCGCCCCGGGCAAGAAGGTCGACGCCTGCTACATCGACAACGCTGTGGACGCCCACATCCTGGCGGCCGAGCGCCTGGCCCCCGACGCCGCCTGCGCTGGCGAGGCCTACTTCGTCACCAACGACGAGCCCGTTCCCGCCGCCGACATCATCAACGGCATCCTTCGGGCCGCGGGCCAGCCCCCCTGCGATCGTTTCTTGCCGGCGGGCATCGCCTACGCTGCCGGCGCGGTGATGGAGCTGCTGTGGAAGCTCTTGCCCCTAGCCGACGAGCCCCCCATGACCCGCTTCCTGGCCAAGCAGCTCGCCACCTCCCACTTCTACGACCTGACGGCCACCCGGGAAGACCTGGGCTACGCGCCGCGGGTGAGCACGGCCGAAGGCATGGAACGGCTGGCGGCCTGGTACGCGGATCAGGCGTAGACCCCAATGTTGCAGCCATCTCCCTACTGCGCGTCCATATTCGGTATCCCATGCGGGTCCTGCCTTGCCCGCCCTCCTCACCGTAGGTGAACTACGGCTTCGTCGGGCGTTCGGCGGCAGAACCCACCTGGAACGCCGCCTCTGGCCGCTCGCTACGGGATCTGTCTGCAACATCGGGGTAGAGGCTGCCGTCTGCTCCGCTCCTGGCCCTCGGCCCGAAGCGCCTACGGACACTCCGGCACGGTGTACACCACCGCGTCCGGGATGGAGAGGTGGTAGCCGTCGCTGACGACGAGCTGCAGGGTGTAGCTGCCCTCGAGGTCCCAGGTGAAGATGGCGTCGGGGGCGGTGGTGTCGTCGAAGGCCGGGTAGCAGGCCGCCCCCGTGTCGCAGGGCTCGGCGCTGGCGCCGGAACCTTCCGGGGTCTCCAGCACGTCCCATTGGTAGGTGATGGGCTGGCCCTCGGGATCGTAGCTGCCGTAGGCGTCGAGCTGGAAGCTGTGCTCGCTGCAGGGGGGGAGGACGCCTCCGTCACCCGCGTCGGCGATGGGTGCCTCGTCGGTGCGGATGGCGCTCACCAGACAGTAGGCCGGCTCGGACTCCCACTGACCATCGGACACCACCAAGTAGACCGAGTAGCTGCCAGCCAGGTCGGGTACGAAGGCAGCCTGCGCGGTGTCGGCTGCAAAGACGCCGCCTTCCTCGTAGTCCGAGCCCTCGGGCACGGCGCCCAAGGTCCAGGCATAGCTGATGGCGTCGCCGTCGGGATCGTAGGACTGGGAGCCATCCAGATCCACCAGGGTGCCCACCTCGATCTCGAGGTCCTCGCCGCAGTCGGCCACCGGAGCCTCGCCGCTGGCCATGACCTCGACCACCACCGCGTCGGACTGGGAGAGAAGCTCCCCCTGCAGGATCTGCAGGGTTAGCAGGTAGGTGCCGGTGGCGTCGGGGCTGAACCTGGTGGTCACCGCCTCAGCCGTGCTGTTCTCGGAAAACGCAGCGCTGTCCAGCAGCGATCCGGCGGGGGCGCTGTCCAGGCTCCAGGTGAAGCTGGGGTCGCCCGCCTCACCATCGCAGCCCTGAGATGCAGCGGCGTCCAGGGTGACGCTTTCGCCCAGGCTCACCTGCTGATCGGACCCCGCGTCGGCCACGGGGGTGCAGTCGTCGTTTGTGGTGTCGCCGCTGTCCTGCTTGGGATCGTCTCCGCAGGCGGCCAGCATGGCGGCCAAGGCCACCCCCCATACACAATGCCTATCGACCATGATCTCACTCCTCGTGGGACAGGGAAGGCATAGCAATGTTCCCATGGATCCGGGGCTGTGTCCAGGGGGTGAGGAACGGGGTGCAAGGCCTGTGCAGCCCGGAGATGGATGGGTAGGCGCGGGGGCGCGTGCTAGAGGCTGGAAACAAAGTGTGGCAGCGGGCGTATTCTGACCCGCTGGCGGGATTACTCCGGCACGGGCCAGGGAGTGCACGATGAGTCAGGAAGTCACGCAGGTCACGGTGTTCTCGGCGGCGCGTACCTACTTTCGGGTGGGCCTCTGATCCCAGGTGCTCATCCAGGTGCTGGATGAAGCCCACGGTCAGCCGCTGAGCCTCGAAGAGCGCGCCACCGAGCCCCTGGTAGGTGGCTTGAAGATGCACGGCTATCAATGCGGCGCGTTGTGGGGTGCCGCGCTGGCAGCGGGGGCCGAGGCCCATCGCGTGCTCGGCCCCGGTCCCAAGGCCGAGCTGGCGGCGCTGGCGGCGTCCCAGCAGCTCGTGGGCATCCTTCGCGACCGCCATGGCAGCATCGACTGCGACGACATCAACGGCACCGAGGCCCAGGACCTGACCCCAGCGAGCACCTTCGTCCACTTCTTCCTCAAGGGGGGCGCGCTGCGCTGCGTCCATCTGTGCTCCACCTTCGCGCCCCGGGCGCAGGTCGCTATCCAGGCTGCCATCGCCGAGCCCTCGGATCCTCCAGCTTGCAGCCCGGTGAGCTGCGCGGCCGAGCTGGCGCGCCGTGCGGGGGCCAGCGATCTGCACGCCACCATGGCGGCGGGCTTGGCCGGGGGCGTGGGCCTCTGTGGGGATGCCTGCGGGGCACTGGGCGCAGCCACCTGGCTGCTGGGTCTGCGCCTGCTCCGGGACGAGGGTGTGGACAAGCTGTGGGACGGTGAGCGTTTCGAGGCGCAGTTCGCCCACATGTTGGAGCGCTACCTCGAGGTCAGCGACTACGCCTTCGAGTGTGCCGAGGTGGTGGGCAGGCCCTTCGAGGGCATCGACGACCACGCGGCCTGGCTGCAGGATGGGGGCTGCGCCGCGATCCTCGATGCCCTGGCCGAAGCTGTGAACGCCGGGCCCGTGGAGGTCGGACCCTAGTCCTGTCCTTCGTCAGAACCTCATCCACGACGACACCATCCTGCGCTGGTACCGACGACTCGTCGCGAAGAAGTATGACGGCTCCGCAAGGCGTGGTGCGGGTAGGCCCCGAGTAGCCGTGGATTTCGTCGATCTGGTCGTGCGCATGGCGAACGAGAATCCTGGCTGGGGCCACAATGCCGAGAGACCGCATCAGGGTCTCGACGGTGCGCTTTTCGAGGGCGATGGGCGAGCCGTTTCGGCCGAAGGCGAAGTTCGGTGCCGGGAACGAGTCGGGGGGACGCTACGGTTCTACTACCGAGAAGCGGCCCGAGCGGAGGAACGCTGCTCCAGCAGAGGTCGGTCGTGTCGTGTCTGGTCGCAGGTGGCCACCATCGGCCGAATTTTGGCACAGCACGTGGTCCAGAGCCGATCCAGAACCGTCACGATATGGCCACGCTCGATGCAGACGCGCTCGCGTTCCTGTCATCGAGCCCGAGTTCGTTGGGAGCCGGAGGATGTCCGTAGAAGATGAGCAATCCCAGGTATGAGCCAGTCGCTGCCCCCGACCCACGAGGCCACTGCACGTCAACTGAGGTTCGGGTGCAGGCAAGGCGGCAGCGCGGAAAACTGCGGGTTCTGAACTCGCCGGCTATCAACGCCGGTGGTATGGTGCGCGCCGATTACGCTGATGGAGAAGTTCGATGAGGATTCAGTGGGTAGCGGAGATGTTTGTCCGCTACGGCGAGCTCGTAGCGCAGGAGTGCTGGTACATCGTCGGGGCATTTGGGCTGGGTGTCGCGGCTTGGTTCATGAGCGCCTGGTTCTCCGCAGACAGAGGCGCTGCAGTCCAGCGGGGCAGGTCGCGAGCAGTCGTGCGCTTCATCGTGCTTGCAGGCGCTCTTGGACTCGGAGTCTGGCTCGCCATCCAGAAGGCCTCCGTCTTCGATGACGCGTACATCTCGTTCCGCTACGCAGACAACTTCATGCACGGTGAGGGGCTCATCTGGAACCCTGGAGAGAGGGTCGAGGGCTATACCAATTTCCTTTGGGTTCTCATCCTCGCGGCTGCGACCTGGGTCAGCAAAGTGGAGCTGCCGCTGGTAGCCCTCTTCGCCTGCCTGCTTGCCTACAGCGCAGGGGTGCTGGTCTTCGCCACTCTCGAACGTCGTCTGTTCGGTCTTGGCATTCCGCTGGCCACCGTGCTGTTCGCATTGCAGAACACCACCACCGACTACGCGACGTCGGGGCTGGAGACCGGGTTCGCTACGTTCTGCATGATGATGGGACTTCGCTCGCTGATTGCAGAGTCGCAGCGAATCCGCGCCTCCGCGGGAGGCACCTGGCTCATCGCTGCGGCCCTGTGCAGGCCTGACCACGGCATCTTCTGGATAGCCGGGGGCCTAGCGCTGCTCGTTGAGATGCTCCCTCGCTCTGCATCTGGGTGGCCAAAGCCGGGGCACCTCTCGAGGGAGTCTTGGCGCACTCTGGCGATCTATGCCGCGACTTTCCTTCCCTACGGGGCCTACCTGCTGTGGAAGCTCAGCTTCTACGGGAGCATTCTCCCCAACACCTACTACGCCAAGTCGGCGAACCTCACGTACTTCAGCCAGGGAGCCATCTACGCTCTCTCCTTTCTCTTTGGCGCTCACCTGTGGGTGCTCATTCCCCTGGCAACCCTTGGCCTGCTGTACTCAACCCCTGACCGCGCCCAGCGCACGTTGAAGGTGTTTTCGCTGGTGGCTCTGCTGCTGTACAACTTCTATGTCATGAAGGTCGGCGGCGATTTCATGTATGGCCGCTTCTACCTGGTGACTCTGCCGTTGTGGCTTCTACTGGCCCGACTCGGAATCTCACGGAGCCTCGCGGCCAAGTCGTGGAAGGGGGCGGTGGCTGTGGGACTGTTCATGGCGACACTTGGGGGTGTCAAGATGCTCGAGGCGACCAAGGGTGATGCCTGGCTCCTGGGCGACGAGTCGGGCTACTACCGCGTTGAGAAGTGGTTTCCTCGTGTCGTCCTGGGCCACCACAGCTGGAAGGGCGGGATGTACTTCGGGGAATACCTGCAGCAGCGTGGAATCGACGCGAACTTGGCCACGACTGGAATAGGGATGATCGGGTACTACTCGCGGCTCGAGGTGATCGACATGCGCGGCCTCACCGATCGGAAGGTCGCTCGCACGCCGCTCCGTCGTCGGGGAAAGCCCGGGCACGAGAAGTTCCCGCGTCAGAAATACCTCGACAAGAGAGACATCAAGTTCGTTCGCTCCTCCCAATACCATCCCAAGCGATGGCAAGAGACCACCGAGATCGACATCGATGCCCACAAGAAAAAGAAGCAATGGCACTTCTACCGATACGATGTGCACCTTGCCGACCAGCTCGAAGAACTGGCCCCCGAGGTGGGCTTTACTCGTTTCGAGCCTGTACTGGATGCCTGGCTGCAGGGCCGTAGTTCGAGAGCGGCCGAGGTGCTGGAAGAGGATGCAGCGTTCTTCGAACAGTACTACTTCTGCTGCAACGATGATCCTGTGCGCAGAGAACAGGTCGAGGCGATCCTGGCACCCCTGCGGGAAGGGTCGTCCAGCGAAACTCCCTCTTCCGCTCCGCAATGACGAATGCCGCTGACGACCTCCGATTCTCCGTGATCTACAGATCACTGACCCTGCATATCTGGCTTATTTCGGGCCTCCTGGCCATGATGTCCTGCGATACGGCTCAGAAGCCGAAGCAGCAACTGCCGCCGTCGCCTGCGTTCTTGCTCTCGCTTCACCCTGAATCTCTCGTTCGACTCGGACTACCGGACAGCAACCGCCCGGGAGGGGTTGCGGCTCCCTCAGAATTGCCGATCGAGGGGCCTTGGGAGGCCGTGAACCTGGCCAGTGGTGTGATCGAGTACCAGGCTGCTCTCCCGTTCGATCAAGTCTTTCAGGGAGAATCCGCAGACAGCGCGCCGGCTGGATTGAAGATTTTCGACAGGAACCGCAGTGCGGTACCCTACCGGCGAAATCTCAGCTCCAAGGACCGCTCAGGGTGCAGTTGGCGGTTGGATGGTCGGACCATCACACTCCGGGTTCCCGAGGATGAGCAGCCCCCTTCGACGCTATCGGCGAAGTATCCCCCAGGAACCACGTGGTTGAACGGCCTGGACCGCGCTCACTCGACCGCGGATGACCGCGAGTACGCCTTGCGGCGTACGGGCTTGATCCACGACGACAGAGAGGGACTCCTGCTCCCTGCACCTGGCACTGCCGTGTGGAGAGTGGCGATCCCTGCGGGCGCGGTGCTCTCTCTCGAAGCAAAGATCCTGCCACCCTCCGTGCTCGACGGGCATACCTCCGACGGTGCAGCGTTGGAGGTGCTCGTGGCCGAGAATGACATCGAACGATTCCTGGGCAGGCTGGTTCTGGAGCCAGGCGAGGACTGGGCAGGCTGGAAATTGGATCTCACCCGCTATGCCGACCAGGACGTCGACCTTGTCCTACGAACCACTCCCGGAGAGGGAAACGAGCTTGACTACGTCTTCTTGGCGGAGCCCGCCATCCACGTTCCCCGGGCAACACCCCGTCGGGTGGTGCTCGTCTTCGTGGACACGCTACGACGCGATCACGTCGGTTTGTACGGATACCGAGACCATCCCACAACCCCCGTGCTGGACGCTTGGGCCGAAGAGGCGGTTGTGTTCCACAACGCGCACACCTTTTCACCATGGACGCTTCCGTCAGTGCAGGCGCTCCTGTCGGGTCGGGAGCCGCACTCGTGGTCCACGGAGCACACGCTTCCTGAAGTGCTCCGCCAGGAAGGGTTCACCACGGCTTTCCTGTGTGCGAACCCGTATCTCAAGCCGGCGTTTGGGATGGCCGATGGGTGGTCGCAGTACCAGTTCGAGTTCATGGCCACCGCGGAGCATCAGGTTGACGCTGCCATTGAGCTGCTGGACAGAAGCCAAGAACGCGATCTGGCCTTGATGGTTCAGTTCATGGACCCCCACCTCCCCTACCGTGAACCGATGCCATTCCGCGCGCTTTGGGCGGGCAGCCGACCCACCGCCTTGCCTGGTCTGGTGACACGGGACCGCCTGATTGAACTGAAGCCCGACGATGAACAACTTGCGGAGATCAAGCCCTGGGTGATCGACAGGTATGACCAGAACATCCGCTATGTGGATGAGCAGATCGGTCGCCTGCTCCTGCACCTGGACGACGATGACATCGTCGTGTTCTTTTCCGACCATGGTGAGGAGTTCTGGGATCACGGAGGAGTCGAGCACGGGCACACGGTCTACGAAGAGCTCTTGGCGGTGCCATTGGTCATCAAGGCTCCCGGTCTCGAGCCCGGACGGGTCGACGAGCCTGTCTCGCTCATGGACGTCGCTCCCACGGTTGCGGATCTGTTGGGGACTTCTCTACCGGGGGCGCGTGGGGTGTCTCTTGTGGGGGTCGTGGGAGCTAGTCAGGAGCAGCGCGAGTTGTTGTCCAAGAGGCCTGTGGCGTTCGGGCGGACGCTCTACGGTGATGAAGCTTGGGGCGTCTATGAAGGCGATTCCAAGTGGTTCGTCTGGGGTTCGCAAGAGCACGCCTATGATCTGGCCACCGACCCCATCGAGCAGAAGAACCTCGTGGCCAATGGCTCGACAGCCGACCGTTCAGTCCCAGTGCTCGAACAGGCACTCGGGTGCCCTGTTTTGCCAGTCTGGCGCGTAGCGGGCCAAGGGTTGCGGAAGAGCACCAAGCAGAGGCGGGGGTCCGTGACCCTCTCCCATCCCGAAGGGTTCACGACTGCCTGGGCCACACGGGGGATACGCGCCGAGACTGCGACACCGACCGTCGTTGATGGCGAGGTTGTGGTCTCCGCGGGAGGCGGGAAGAAAATTCCGCGGGAGTTCTACGCCGTTGGCCCCTCAACGGAGGACAGCCCGATAGGCATGAGCCTCGTCGTCGATACTGGTACAAGGATCTTCAGAAATTCCGCGGGCGGCGACGGCGCCGTCATCGAGGCCGGTACGGACAGCCACCACTACACCTTGATGGCTGGCATCGCTCCTAGGTGTGAAGAGTCGGCGGAGGTCGAGGTAGACGAGCAGACCTTGGAGCAGCTACGGGAGCTGGGGTACATCGAGTAGATATAGGGCCCTCGCGGCTGCAGGATCAGGCACGATGCTGGAGAGGGCGATCGTGGTGAGGCCATGGAGCAGCAGGAAGGGTGCGGTGAACCAACAGTGGGATGTGGACCGATGGGGGACCGATGCCACTGCGAATGCTCTCTGCGCCCTCAACCCTCCGTAGGCACTGGAGTTGATCCACAATTGCGGACATCCTCCGGCTCCCAACGAACTCGGGCTCGATGACAGGAACGCGAGCGCGCCTGCATCGAGAAGGGGCGTTCGTCCTTAGGCCGCTCGACACCAGAGGTTCAGGACTAGCCATGACGACGGTACGGACTCGCATGGGCTTTCCGCAGCGGCAACTGCAGACCTGGCACGACTTCGTCAGCGCCATACCCAACAGATGGGATGATGAGGCCGGCCACCCTGGGCGGGATGCCTGTAGGCTCCCAGTGCCGGGAGCTGGCCCGTGTGGTAGTTTTCTGTATCGCCCGGCGCATACCAGGTGCTGCGGTGTGGGAGCTCACCATGTCGTCCTGCCCAGTGTTCACCATGTCGTTGGCCTTCAGTGCATCCCTGCTGCTCGGGAGCTGCGTAGACGCCGATGCCCCATCACACGACGACACAGCTGCGGAGGGACAGGCGGACACGGACACGGACGCAGATGTAGATTGCGATGCTGACGGTGACTGGATCGACATCCAGAAGGTCAAGCCCAACTGGGGCCCAATGGCGGGTGGCACCGAGGTGACCATCTCCGGCGACAGTGGCGGGAGCTTTGATCTCTATGTCAATGAGGTCCGCTTCGACGGGGTGGAGGCAACAATCTTGGAATTCACCAGGCTCTCCGTGGCCGTCGAGGCTCCCGTAGTATCGGATCCGGGTGTTGTGGACATCGAGGTGTTGGTGGACATGTGGTGCGGTCTCGACACGATCGTGCTCGCCGAGGCCTATGAGTACGAGTAGTGGATGGCTCGAGTCCTCGAATAGGGTCTGACGAATCGGCCCGTGAACCATGTTGCCTATCCCCAGGACATAGAAACAAGACATGGGGACGGAGGAAGCGAATACATATATTGTACGCACTCTTTGGTTGTCCGTGGCCTATTGCAGCATTTCGAACAACTCTGAGTGTCCTCTGAGTTCGGCCTCCGATACTTTCGTTGGAGGCGATAAACGTTAGTGGGAGCTCGTTCCCGCCACCACCGTCCCCGATATGTCTTGACACTCCCGGACCCATTCTTTGATACACTGTCTGAATTGGACAAAGTGCCAAATGGATTCAACCCAAGGGAGCAAGAATGAACGCGCCGCTCTTTCATCTGGTTCACGAGATTCGGGAGAGGATAGAGAACTTCGACGCCCGGGCAGCGATACCAGACTTCAAGGACCGGCTTCTGCGTGAACGGCCCGATGCTTTCGAGGACCTGCGGGGTGGCTTGGAGGGTGAAGACGCACAGCGGGCCTCCACGCGGATGGCGGAGATCGCCCTGTCCGAGATCAAGCGGATCCCAGAGCTCGCAGGGACGCTGACTAGCGAGCTAATGGAGGGACGGGAGCCCCCTGCGCTGCTGCTCACCCATGCTCTCTCTCTGGCGTACCTGGTCCAGCCCCGAGACCTGCTCAACGATGATCTCCCCGGCGGATACGGATATCTCGACGATGCGATCATGCTGTGGGCCAGCGTCGGCGCACGGGACGTCTTCGTCACCGGGGACGAAGACAACATCGAGCGGATCGCTGCGACCATTCTCAGGCTCTGTATGTGCCTTCCCACGGGGGTCAGGGAGAAGTTCGAACCGGCCCTGCGGGAGAACGTCTTTCTCATTCAGGTCATGTCGATGATTCCGCCCATTTTCATCGGCGGAATGATCAACAACGCCATCAACAACCCCCTCGAGATCCGGATGGACGGCGGACACAAGCCGGCAGGCTTCCCCGGGGCCGCGCCATGGGGTCGGCCGACCTCGACCGCTGGAGGAGACTTGTTCTCACTTCCTGGCGGTGGAACTGGCTACTCCGGAGATGGGATGGTCTGCTACAACTTCGACGGGGGTGACGTCATCGCCCTCGGCTGAAGAGGCATGGTGACGGAGGAAGCGAGTATCCCCTCCCGCCCCATCACCGATTCCGCCCATCACCGAGCCCAGAGGGATCCGCTGCCGTAGCAGCAGGCGGGGCTGCGCCTCGCATCCGCCGACTCTCGCGAAGGCCGCCTTGGAGGTGTCCGCGCGGTTCCATAGGCGTCGTCCGCGATTATTGGGATCGCTCCGTACGAGGTTGACTCTCGACCAGCCATGAAGCTCTGATAGGCCATGCTCTCGCATCTTCTTCTGGCTGTTCCACGCTACGAGTCGCTTTCGGACGGCGTGCTGATCTACTCATCGAGATCGCTGCGCTACGACACCAGATCGAAGTGCTCAACGCCCAGGTCGCTCGACCCCGATTCCGAAGGCGGGATCGCATGGTCTGGATCTGGCTCTGTCGCCAGTGGCCGCACTGGAAGGGGGCGCTGCTGATCTCGAGCCCGAGACCGTGCTTCGGTGGCACCGCGAGGGCTACCGTCGCCACGAATCCCACGCCAGCACATTGCGTTTTCGAGCGCATCTCCACAGACCACCCAGAATGTGGCGAGGACCGGATCGCGCTCGAGATGAAGATCAAGCTGGGAGTGGACCACCGTACGAGCACGATCAGGCGGTACATGGTTGAGTCGGGCAGGCCACCGGAATCGACATGGCTCTGCTTCCTGGCCTCCCACGCCCACGAGTTCTTCACGATGGACTTCGCCACGCAGGTGATGTGGGACTTCTCGACTCGCTACATCCTGATCGTCATGGCTCTGGACACCCGTGAGGTTGTTCACTTCGCCGTGACCGGGCCGCCGACGTTGGGCTGGGTTGTACAACAGCTTCGCAGGCCACTTCTTCCGGCAATACCCGCTGTGCGCTCGATGCCTGGCTTCATCGCGTACTCGGCATACAGGGGATCCCAATCCCATACGGCGCACCGAACGCCCAAGCTCACGTCGAACGCTTCATCGGGACTCTCCGTCGAGAGTGCCTGCACCACTTCATCTTCCTGTCGGATGAACATCTTCGGCGTACGTTGGCGGAGTTCATCATCTAGTACAATGGGTTTCGGCCTCACCATGGGCATCCCGGCATCCCGGCATCCCAGGAGCCGCCTGGGCAGGCGGAGCCCACGACTATTCGCTCGCAGCGTAGCCGGTCCGACCTGACCAGACCCTGGTGGACGTAGGACTCGTGTGCCTAGAACCCAGTGTCGGAGACTCCGTAGCCTTGGTTGACATGGTCCGGCGCGCATCAGCACGAACTCGAGGCGGGTCGAGGAGGTGGGCAGGTAGTCACGCGGGTGCGGATGAGCCGGCAGATCGGGTTTTCGCGGACCACGGGGGCGCTGACGAACCGGATGGCAAACCCGGGTCTGCCAGGACGAGGCGCGGCGAAGACGTAGGTTGATCCGCCACTAGGGCCTCATGTATGTTCTATTGGACAGTGGAGGAACCAGTGTGGAAGTGATCATGAGATTCAGGCGCAGGCTGTGGCGGGATTGTTTCCTCATTCTCAAAATCCTGGGTCTGTCCGACACCGCTCGGCAGCGCAGTGCGGACAAGGACGGTCCGCTGATGAGGTTCGTTGCGGACCTGGATGCCTTTGTGCCCGAGGCCAAGGGGGAACAGGATCTGCTGCACAAGTTCAACGTCGAAGTCTTGCAGAACCTCGATTACTATGAGACCAAGGTCGGAACGCTGCTCTGGAGGAGACGCCTGACCAAGATCGGGCTGGTCGTGGCTCTCACCGCTTTCGCCGCGGGGGCGATAGCACTCTTCACGCAGTCTTCGGCATGGCCCTTCGACCGGGACACGCCTCAGCAAACTACGCAGACCACCGGTGGTAGGACCGACAGCCAGGGAGACCAAGTACGAGGCCAAGGCGCCAAGGTAGCAGTTCAACCGGACGAGCTGGACTTCGAGGCGGTCTCCGCGGTGTCGATCGCCGTCCTGATCGCGGTGCTAATGATGCTGCGGTTCTTCGCCAGCCTCTCCGACGACAACAGCCACCTCGCCCACTACTGGCGCGCGCGAGCCGAGATCGCAGGCATCCGCTACTCGCTGATCGACGTCTGGAAGGGCGGGCTGATCGAGGGTAGGACTCTGCCCCCGCTCTTCAAGGCTCAGCTCCGCCACGACATCCTCGCAGCCAGGGCCGTGGTGGCCGCAGAAAAAGAGGCATTCTTCACGGACATGGCGTCCACCGTCGAGCTACTCGACGGCGCCATTCGCCTCCTGCGCGGCCTCGGACGCGCGGCAGACCACAGCTCGAGGCGGCTCGAGCGGCTCCGCGAGGAGCGCGACGAGCTGCTGGACCGGGATCGGCTCGTGGCCGCAGGTGGCGTGTTCACGGGACGGGCGATCCACGCAGTGGTCGCACGGCCCGATGACAAGACGATCTCGGAGATCCCTGCTCGACCAGACCGCGAGGCTTGCCGCAATGTGCTTCCAGGCGCCGTGAATAGCGCCGCTATCATCCAGCAGCTGGGGTACGGCGGAGGGTTCTTCCCGTCTGTGCTGCTCAATAATTGCAGCAGCGAGCAACTCTCGGCTGAGATCGACAGACTCATCAAGGAGCACCAGAAGAACAGCGAGAAACCCATGGGGGTGCTGCTTAGCTTCCACGGACACGGAGCTCTCTCCGAGGACGGCAACGAGGCTCTGCTCTGCCTCGAGAACAGCCTTTACGACGGGGCGACACTGGCCAAGAAGCTGCTGGCCTTCAACCAACAGGTGAAGATCATCATCTTCCTCGATTGCTGCCACGCCCAGGGCTTCCTCCAAGCATCACACTTGGACCAGGCCGCAGGCGAACGAGACCTGGAGACATGCCCGACCATCGACATCATTGCGGCTAGCCAGATCCAGGGAATCACCCTCTACAAAAACAAGCCGCCCCCACAGTACCCCGGTGGAATGTTCTCGGTCACGGTCGACGCGCAGATGGCCAGGCAGCCTTTTCCCACGACCTACTGCGTGCTGAAGGAACGAACAAGGAGCCCCCATGCACCATCAGACCCCTCGCACCTCCCATGGCCCCCGGGCAGAACCCCACGCACTCCTTTCGAGGCATAGCCTCCTTCTCCTGGCCTTCTGCCTGTTCCCAAGCGTGGCGGGGGCGAGCACGCCCAACCTGACCGATGCGCTGGCGTTCGACGCCGGCAGGGCGCAGAGTGGACTCCTCAAAGCTGAGCTACTGGGCAGGTACACCAAGGTCGACTCACGCGTGTGCCGCCGCATCGATGCGGATTGGACCGCAGCACAGGCCTACCTCGGCTTCGTCAGGACCATGTCGACTTCGCTGGAGGTCCAGACCGTACCCACCCAGGTACCGAAGGTCCCAACAGCAGCTCAGCTCTCCCTCATCGGTGACTGTGCCCTCATCTCGACAGACGGCCACAACGTCGCACTGGAGGCAGCAGACGGGGGCCCTCTCTCTGACTTCGCCTTCATCCGCGTGCCCGATCAGGGGGACGCTAGCTACACCTTCGTCTGGGAGGCCCTTACGGACCTGGCGCCTGACAACGCGCGGGCGCTCAGCGAGTATGCCAACATCGACATAGGGGCGCTCGCTCCGTGGTGCAGCCAGGCCGGCAACTGCTGGAGCAAGGGCGGAGCGCTGGGCAAGGACCTCACCGAGCCAGCAGTCACCAACGTCGCCCTGGCCGCAGGGCAGAAGCTGGTCGTCATCGCCAACGAAGGCACGAGCCCCACCCGGGCAGAGCTTGAGCCTATCAGCACGGAGCTCGAGCTGATGGCGACCGGCGCAGGAGCGCTGGGCTCGCTCGCCACCAGCGCCGTGTCCTCCCTCGGCGACACGATCGACCAGAACGCCATCATCGTCGGCCTCAGCGACTTCCTCGTCGAGCGAGCCCGCGTCGAGCTCGGCGCATGGCTCGTCGAAACCCGGCTCAAGGAGCTCTGTACACCGAGCACAGGCAAGCTGAGCCCCGGCGTAGTGCTGCCGGAGACCTGCGACATGGTGATGGTCGATCCGTTGTTCATCGCTTTCGCGGCCCAGAGTACCCTCATCCACACGGCGCGCACCGATATGACAAGCGCACCCAGGCACATGAGTGAGTGGTTCGCGGAGTTCGACGCCGACCCCAGTGCGAGAGATGTCGCCAGGGTGGCCGCGGTCCAGGGGAGGGTCATGGAGCTGGGTCTGGACGGGACCGATCCGCTGACAGCCCTCGCCCTCTGGGCCCGCTCAACCTCGAGCGACGACGAGAACACCAAGGGAAGCCTGAAGTGGCTCCTAAACCAGGGGCCAGCGTCCACTGCCGATCCGAAGCACGAGTCCAACCGTCTGACTGCAGCGCTGTTCGCCAGCTCAGTCGTCCTCAACGCCTTCCCCCTGCAAGATGGGCAGCTTCAGCTCCCAGGACAAGCGCTCACCCCAGATGACATCGCTCTCATCGTCGGTGCGTCCCTGGTCAACCTCGCCGTATACGGCGTAACGCTGGACTTCACGGACGAGAATGGACAGCCCTTGCAGTTCGTGAGCTTCGAGGGGCTGCCAGAAGCCGTAACAGAGTTCATCACTGGCGTGCTCGGCGAGGATGGTACCCTCGTCGGCCTCCGCGAAGCAGTCGAGCAGCTTGAGACCGTCGGCGATGATCCCGAAGCAAAGCTCGGAGTACTATCCGAGATCCTGGCCTACGGCGGAGAGATCGCAGCCGAAGCCCTGGACATCGCCAGCGCGCTGCCCACCGGTTCCATGAATGCTACCGATGTCAGCAGTCAGCTCGAAAAGGCCAAGAAGGTGGCCACCAACGTCGCCACCGTGGCCTCCAAGGTGGCGCTGGCCGACTATGGCGGCGCCATCGTCGAGCTCACGTCCATCGCGACCGATGTGGTGAGCAACGTTGACAAGCTGCCCCAGAACTTCAAACGGAGCCTGGTCTTCACCAGCGCCCTCGCTGAGTCCGCATCCTCCGAGGACGCCAAGCGAGCCATCGAAGCCTGGGCGGCCCCCCCCGGTTCCTGGCGCAACAAGAGGGGCAACTCGGGCTCCTGGTATTGGGGGGTCAACAGTTACGTGGGCCTTGGCGTTGGATGGGAGTATGGGGGCACCGAGGACAGTGACTTCTCAACGGGTGCGTTCACCACGGCGCCCAACGTGACACTCGGCCTCGAGGGAGGCCGCGGCTTCGCCAAGAAGTGGTACTTCGGCGCCTACATCCCAATGTTGGATTTGGGGGCCGTAGCTGCGGTTCGCTACGAGTCCGAAACCTCGACGGACCTCGAATCCGCCGAGCTCAGCTTCCGCCAGGTCTTCGCGCCCGGAGTCGGTCTGGTGGGCGCCATCCCCGTCGAGAACGCGCCGCTCAGCGTCGGCGTGGCCTGGCGCTCGCTCCCCGCACTCCGTGAGATCGATGTCACCGAAGATGACGGCACAGTCACCACTTCCGAGGTCCAAGGCCTGATGGGGCTGAGCCTGTTTGTCGCGGTGGACATCCCTTTGTTCCCCTAGCTATGCGGATCGCGCAGCGCCGAGCCCTCGGGTCGTCTCACAACTCACAATACCCATCACCTCGTCGTGTACCAAAAATGGAACGACCCTTTCTCCCAACGATACCGGCCTTCGCACGAGGACGGTAGTCACCTGGAGAATCGGCCGTAGTTCCAGGTCAGGGTGGTCTGCCTGGGTTCATGTTGCGCTCCGTGCTGGTCTCGACCGAAACTCTTGGTCATGTCGTCTCCCGCTGTACCCATCACCCTGCAGTTTCTCCTGTTCCTGTTTGCCGGCTGGGTCAGCCGTCGCCAGCAAGCGGTCATCGCCTACCTGCTGGAGGAGAACAGGGTGCTTCGCGAGCAGCTTGGAGGGCGCCGACTTCTGCTCTCCGACGGTCAGCGTCGGCGGCTGGCCGTCAAGGGCACGGCTCTGGGGCGGAAAGGTCTGTCCGAGCTCGCAGGCATCGTGACACCAGACACCATCCTGCGCTGGACCACGGGGATTTGCACCATGCGATGGTCCCCGATCCACTCGTTGTCTCGTGTGCGTTCGTGGGTGCCACGCCGCGTTTCTCATGGGCGGGTGATGGCTGTGACGCCGGGATGGGGCGTTCGAACTGTCGGCGAGCTGGGCCTATTCTGATCGGTGCCCACTTACGCGAGCCTGGCTATGTGCTCGCTTCGGGCGCGGACAAGGAGGATTGGATGCGGTGGACCTCGATGCTGATGGCGATGGTGCTCTGTGGTGGCTGCCTGGGCCAGTGTGGTGTTTCGGAAGACACGGGGGAGCCCTGCGCCGTGGCCGCCGATCTTTACATCGCCCGGTACCGGTCCATCGGGGAGGCTCCATGGGATGGTGTGAACTTCGAGCTGCGTGAGCCGGACTGTGAGGCGGGCGTGCTGGCGGCGGACCCGGCCGTTTCCCTCGCGAGGGTGGACGATGAGCTCTTTCCTGTCGTGCCAACCGACGATTGCTCGGCGCGCTGGGTGGGCCAAGATGAGCTACCCGAGGGCATCTACGACCAGGTGGTGGTCCACGACGTGGACCACGGTACCGAGGGTGTGCAGGACCTGACCTTCCCCCTGGAGACGGCTCATGTGGTGGGCAACCAGGGGCGGGACCCGGCGTTCAGCCCCGACGGCCTCGCGGGCAAGGCCTTCCGCCTGGACGCCGACACCATCCAGTCCTGTGATGAAGCCGTCGCCCTGGTCGGCGCCACCCTGTTGCCGGGGCCCGCGTGGTTCGAGATCCTGGGGGTGAAAGGGGAGCAGCTCACGTTCAGGATGATCCAGGAGCTCGATGATTATGCTCTGCCTGCCTGTGTCTACCTCGAGGACCAGGGGACCCTGAGCGTCACCGGTGAGTTCACCTGGCAGCGAGACCAGCTCGCTCTCGCCACCGACCCGGCCATCGAGAGTTGGGACCTGGCCATGCGCATGGGGCTGGATGCCTCCGCGACCGAGGTGGCGGGGCTCGAGCTCGGAGCTACCATCGACCTGGTCAACGTCGTGATGGACGATCCACCCGACTCGGGCGCCGAGGTCACCTGGGAAGACAGCTGCGCGCTGCTGAGCGGCTTCGGGTTGGACTGCGAACCCTGCGAGCACAGTGATCTGGAGAGCTGCTTGGCCCTGCACTTCTATGGTGCCCAGGCCAGCCTGGTTGAGCTCCCCTACGACACCAAGAACCTGCCTGACTGCGAGGTGGCCCTCGATCTGCCCTCCAATAGCTGTGAACTGAGCTGCAGCACCTCCTCCCCGCGGCATCTGTCCGCGCTGTTCCTGGGCTTGCTGGGTTTGGTGCTCGTGCGGCGGCGGAGGGTCTGACGGCCAGATTCGTTTCCCCGGGTGTGAACCGCCATTTCCCCGCACTACCTCATCGTTGGGCGAACGCCGTGCGCGGAACCGCATCGACATTCGTCCTCGCCCGTCTCTCCACGGTGGTGTTGATTATCGCCCTGGCGATGCCGTCGTGGGCCTGGGCCCGCCACCCGGATCTGCCCCGCAGCGCCATGCTGCACGATGTGTGGCGCACCGAGGATGGCCTGCCCCAGAGCGCCATCGAGGTGTCGCTGCTGGCGTCGGGTGGCTACCTGTGGTTGGGCACCCAGCTGGGCTTGGTGCGCTTCAACGGGGTGGACTTCCACACCCTCGACCGCCACAACACATCCGTCATGGCATCGAGTGTGGTCACGGATCTCGCCGAAGCCGCCGATGGCAGCATCTACGTGGGCCTCAACGGTGGCGGCGTGCTGGTGCTCGAGGGTGGGCACACCCACCAGATCACCGCCATCCCCGGGCTCGAAGACGCCAAGGTGATCGACTTCGATTTCGACGAGCAGGGCGTTCTGTGGGTGGCCACCCTCGACGGCGTCAACCGCTACCTGCCCGACGCGGGCCAGCCTGCGGCGCGCCTGGATGGCGCCTCGGCCAAGCTGTTGCGCCGTCTGGACGCCCCGTCGTCAGGAGAACTCTGGCTGGCCCCCCGGGCCGGTGGGCTGGTTCCCTTCGAAGATGCCGACGATGGCATCAGCGCCGCCATGGTGCGGGTGTTGCACTTCGCCCAGGACGGATGCTGTGGGCGTGCACCGACGGGGACGGTTGCTTCAACCTGCGGGGAGACCGCTTCGAAGCCGTGGCCGGCAGCGAGGACATCAGCGCCCCGCAGCGCCTGGTCACCAGCCTGCACGAAGACCCACAGGGCATCCTGTGGTTCCCCACCGACGGCGGCGTGATGTCCATCGATCCGGCGCGCCCGCGTCCCAACGAACGCACGCCCCCCGGGTACATCGAAGCGGTGTCGATGGACGGGCATGAGCTCCCCCTCGACACCGAGCGGCGCTTCGCTCCGGGCACCGGTCGTTTCCGGTTCGACTACGCGGCCCTCACCTTCACCGGGCCCGAGCAGGTCAGCTACCTGGTGATGCTCGAGGGGCTGGATAGCGACCGAGTGGTCCAGGTGCTGCCGGGGGCTCGGGTTCCCCAGGATGAGGTCGAGTGTCAGCGCATGAGCTCGGATCTCGAGGCCGCCATCGCTGACGGTCTGATCGCTCTCGCGGGGGAGTGAGTCAGAGCTCGGCGCGCATGCCCATGCGCAGGTGTTGCACCTCGCCCACCGGGGAGAGCAGGGTCACCCGACCCTGGTCGATGTGGGTGATCCGGCCCTCTTCCAGAAGCCGGTCCCCCAGGCCATAGACGTCCACGAACTGCTGCTCGCCGCTGCCCAGCGCGATGAGCGCTGTGCTGGCCTGGTGGTCTTCGGTCACCACCGTGGCGATGAGCTGGGCGCCGTCGATGGCGACGTCCAGGATGGGCGGGACGGGTGAACCCGGGCCCGTGCGGCGCCTCGAGTCGAAGATGTTGCGTCCCAGGATGGTGCGCTCGAAGGCGCGCAGCGGCGGGGTCTCTGCGGGGATGTCCGCCGTGGCGTGCATGTTCGTACCCTCGGCCAGGGGCTCCACAGCCTCCCCCCCCTGTGCCAGCAGGATCCCCTCCATGGCCTTGGTCACTCCGAAGGAAGCGGCCAGGGCCAGGCCAGCCATCGTGGCGGCGGGGAGCAGGAGCCTGCGTGTTCCGTGTGGTTGTCGTCCGGTGGTCTGGGTACGGTCCATGGCACGCTCCTGGGCTGTGGCGCTCAGGTGTAAAGCAAGGTCCGTGCCAGGTGTCTTCCGCGTGAAAACCCGCCTTGGTCGGTTGTAGGTTCGTGCCTCGTCGCGATGGATTACGACGCGATGTCATCCAGGGTAGATTCTGGCCGCCCCGGCGCTGTCACGCTGTCGCGGGAGCATCGGGCCTCATCGGCGCTCATCCCGGCGTGCTCGAGACCACCCTCATCGAACTTTCCTCTGGTCGAAGGTCGATTGCGCGCCTAGGTCGTGCCTCCCCCCGCACGCAGAGGACGTCCCATGACCAGGCTCGACCCACACTCCTACGCCGATCTCCAGCAGGGCACCGTCACCCACATCGACTGGACCCTCCACGTGGACTTCGAGGCCCAGGTCCTGCGCGGCGTCGCCACCCTGAAGCTGGATCGCGCCGCCAACGGCGCCCTGGATCTCGACACCCGGGATCTCACGGTCGAGTCGGTCACCGACGGCGCGGGTAACGCTCTGGACTTCGCCCTGGCCCCGGCCGAGGGCTTCATGGGCGCCAAGCTCACCGTGCGGCGAGGCCTGCCCACCGACATCGTGGTCATCGGCTACCGCACGTCCCCCAGCGCCTCGGCCCTGCAGTGGCTCGACCCGGTACTCACCGCTGGCAAGCAGCATCCGTTCCTGTTCTCCCAGTGCCAGCCCATCCACGCTCGTTCCATCTTGCCCTGCCAGGACAGCCCGCTGGCCCGTATCTCCTACAGTGCGCGGGTCCACGTGCCCGAGCAGCTGGCGGTGGTCATGTCCGCCGCTCCCGGCGAGAAGGAGCCCGGCGAGGTGGAGGGCACCGTGTGCTGGACCTTCGAGATGCCCCAGCCCATCCCCAGCTACCTGGTGGCCCTGGCCGTGGGTGACCTGGTCTCCAAGGACATCGGTCCCCGCACCTGCGTCTACGCAGAGCCCGCCACCGTCGAGGCCGCCGCCTGGGAGTTCGCCGACGCCGAGCGGATGCTCGAAGCCGCCGAGAGCCTGTTCGGCCCCTACCTGTGGGACCGCTTCGACTTCCTGGTCATGCCCCCCGCCTTCCCCTACGGCGGCATGGAGAACCCGCGCCTGACCTTCCTGACCCCCACGCTGCTGGCGGGGGATCGCTCCCTGGTCAACGTCTTGGCCCACGAGCTGGCCCATTCCTGGACCGGCAACCTGGTCACCAACGCCACCATGAACGACTTCTGGCTGAACGAGGGCTTCACCGTGTGGGCCGAGCGCCGCATCCTCGAGCGCCTCGAGGGCGTGGAAGCGACCGCCCTTAGCGCCGCCATCGGCCGCCACGGGCTGCAGGGTGAGCTGGATCGTTTCGGCATGGACTCGCCGTTCACCTGCCTCGAGACCGACCTGGCGGGCATGGATCCAGATGAGGTCTACTCCCTGGTGCCCTACGAGAAGGGCTTCCTGCTGGTGGCCCTGCTCGAGCAGACCCTCGGCCGCGAAGCCTTCGACGCCTTCGTCAGGCGCTACATCGCACACTTCAGCTTCACCAGCATCACCACCGCCGAGTTCGAGGCCTTCGTGGATGCTGAGCTTCCCGGCATCCGCGACAAGGTGGATCTGGCCACCTGGATCCACCAGCCTGGCCTGCCCGAGACCGCTCCGGTGTTCAGCTCGGCGGTGCTGGACGAGCTCGGCGCCCTGGCCCGTGGCATGGCCGACGGCCGGCGTCCCGATGTAGAGCAGGCGAAGACCTGGTCCGCCACCCACTGGCAGATCTACCTGCAGCAGCTGCCCCGCCCCCTGCCCGCTGCCGAGCTGGCGTGGCTGGATGAGCAGTTCGGGCTCACCGCCTCGGGCAACGCCGAGATCCTCTGCGAGTGGCTGGTCATCGCCGCCACCTCCGGCTGGGAGCCCGCCAACGATCGCCTTCGGGCCTTCCTGGGGCACGTGGGCCGCATGAAGTACCTCAAGCCCCTGTACAAGGCGCTGATGGGCGCCGAGGCCACCCAGCCCCTGGCCCGAGATATCTTCGCGGCGTCCAAGGGCGTGTACCACCCCATCGCGCGGGGTGGGCTCGAGGCCTTCATCGAGGTCTGATCACTCGGACTGCTTTTGTGAGCACGCGGACGTGCAGATGGCTTGGGACCACGGCTGGCCCGCCCTCGGGTGAAGTTGTGCTTGTCCCAGCACCCAGGAAGTCCCATGCTCGACGGCGCCCCTCGTGATCCTTTGCAGTCCATCGACGAACAGCACGGACAGATCTCCGAGTGGGCGGCCCAGGTGCGGGCGTCGGCGGCCTTCGCAGCTGGCCAGCTCGGCCTCGAGCAGGTGGCGCGGCTGTCTCGCTTTTACCGCGGCATGGTGCTGCCTCACTTCCGCTACGAGGAGCGCTACCTCTTCCCCGCCTTGCTCGTGGTCTGCGGTTCGTCGTCGCTGCGTGAACGCCTCGCGGCCATCACGGCCGAGCACGATGAGCTGCGGCTGCGCATCGAGATCCTGCTGTCGGATCTGGACAGCCTGGCCAGCCCCGGTCGCTCCGAAGCCCTCGAGCGCGCCACCATCCGGCGGGCCCAGCTCACCATCGACCGACTGATGGAGCATGCGGCGGCCGAAGACGCCCTGCTGTTGCCTCTGCTCGAGCGCCACGGGGCAGGGGTGCGGGCGGTGCTCGGGAGCGCGCCGGGGAACTAGGGACCGTCGCCCCCAGCCTGGGCGGTCATGGGTGCTCGGCCAAGGCCTTTGCCACCACGGCGATGAGGTCTTTGGCCCGGTAGGGCTTCTGGATGAAGCCCGACAGCGCCCGGCCCTCGAAACGATCGATGGCGTCGCGTTCGTTGTAGCCGCTGGACAGCACCACCCGGACGCCCGGGTCCAGGGCGCACAGCCGCTCGAAGCAGGCCTGGCCGTCCATGCGCGGCATGGAGAGGTCCAGCAGCACAAGGTCGATGTCCTGGTTGCGCTCAGCGAACAGCTCCACTCCCGCTTGCCCGTCCACCGCCAGGAGGATCTGGTAGCCGGCGTGCTCGAGCATGGCGCCGCTGACAGCACGGACGGTCTCGTCGTCGTCGACGATCAGCACGGTGTACGCTTCTTGGTGCACGTCTCCCAGCACGGCGCTGGGCTCGTCGTCGTCCGCGGCCAGGCCATCCATCAGGGCGGGCAGGAGCACGTCGAAGCGCGAGCCGCGCCCCGGCTCGCTGTGCACGCGGATGGCCCCATTGTGGCCCTTCACGATACCCAGGACCGCCGCCAGACCCAGCCCGCGGCCGGTGAACTTGGTGGTGAAGAAGGGATCGAAGATGCGGCGCCGGGTGGGCTCGTCCATGCCCATGCCGGTGTCGGACACCGAGACCACCGCGAAGTAGCCGGCCTGCAGCTCGCTGGCGGGCCAGATGTCGTCGTCCATGCCACCGTGGTGTTGCACCAGTCCGGTCTCGATGGTGATGATGCCGCTGGTCTCCTCGATGGCCTCGGCGGCGTTGGTCATCAGGTTCATCAGCACCTGGCGGATCTGGGTGGCGTCCCCGTGTACTCCGGGGAGCTGATCCGCGAAGCGCGTCTCGAGCACAGCCTTGCGGGTGATGGTGGCCTCGAGCAGGTGGGAGATCTCCCGCAGCAGGGCGTGCAGGTCGAGCTCGCCCACCACGAAGCGGCCTTTGCCCGAGTAGGCCAGCATCTGTCTTGCGAGCTCAGCGGCCCGTCTGGACGCGAGCTCGATGTCCTCGATGCGGCTTCGTGCGGGCGTAGAGGCTGGCAGCTCCAGCAGCGCGAGATCGGCGTTGCCCAGGATGCCCACCAGCAGGTTGTTGAAGTCGTGGGCCACACCACCGGCCAGCACCGCCATGCTCTCTGTGCGCTGGGCCTCGAGCATGCGTCGCTCGAGCTTCCGCTGTTCGGACTCCACCTGCTTTCGGCGGCTGACGTCGTTGAAGATGACCAGGCCCGCGGGAACGCCGCGCCAGTTGATGCGCGCAGACGCGACCTCGGCGGGGAAGGCGCTGCCGTCCTGGCGCTGGAAGCGCGACTCGATCCAGCCTGCGTCTCCGGACTTGGCATAGACAGTGGCGATGCGGGCCTTGGAGACCTCGCGGGAGTCGGGGTGGACGAAGTCGAAGATGTCCAGGCCCAGCAGCTCGCGGGGATCATCGCAGCCCACTGCGCCCGCGGCGGCCTGGTTGGCATAGACGACACGGCCGCCGGTGTGGACCGCCATGCCGGTGGGGAGGGTGTCGGCGAGCTGGCGGAAGCGCTCTTCGCTCTCCCGCAGCGCCCGGGAGGCCCGCACCCGCTCCGTCACGTCCTTGGCGTTGCCCACCATGCGGTAGATGTCGCCTGCTTCGTTGCGCACCGTGTAGCCCGCATCCTCGACCCAGCGCTCTTCTCCGTTGGGTCTCCGGATTCGATACAGCTGTAGGAAGGCGGGCTCTTGCCCGGAGAGACATGCCTCCCAGGCCTCGAGCACCGCGGCCTGGTCGTCGGGGTGGATGGCGCCGGACCACCGCCGTGCGTCCGCGTAGAGCTGCTGGGGTGTCAGGCCCCAGATGTTCTCGAAGGCCGGGCTGACGTAGAGGATGCTCTCGGGCTCGATCTGGACGATCCAGAACGCGATGTCCAGGCTGTCGGCCAGCTGGCGGAAGCGTTCCTCGCTGTCGCCGAGCTGGCGCAGGGCCCGCTGATGCTGGCTGATGTCCAGCATGGTGACCACCACGCGTTCGCCGGGAAGCAGCGCGGCCCGCATCAGCAACTCTTTGTCCGAACCGTCGGCGCAGCGCACCCTGTAGACCACATCTCGGCTCGGCGCGCTGACGTCGCGTTCCCATTGCTCCATGACCATGGCGTGGTAGCCCGGGTCCGGGTAGGCCGCCTGCATCCAGTCAGCTACGGTGCGCAGCTGCTGGAGATCGTAGCCGGTGATCGCGGTGAACTCGGCGTTGACATACAGCATGGAGCCATCGGCCGAGGTGCTGGCGACAACAGCGCCGCAGGGGGCATGCTGCAGCGCGAGGAAGCTCCCGTCGACGGGGTGCCCTTCCGGTGCCGTGGCGCCGGCCTCGAGGGCCGCAACCCTGGCGCGCAGGTGCTTGATCTCGTCGACGAGCTCCGCGCGATCGCGCTGGTCTGCGCCCATTGGGACTTCACCCACCGCCCAGGTGGATCTGGATGCCTGCCTGGATCGCCCAGCCCAGGCTGGGGGAATCCGGCGCGGCGATCTTGCTCTCGATGATGTCGGAACCTTCGTCGTAGATGTTGGCCGAGGTGCCTGCGAAGAACGCCTGCACGGGCGCTTGCAGCACCACGCCTACGGTCTCGGTCAGGGCCAGCTCTGCGCCTACCAACCCGTAGGCGCCTACCAGGGTGTTGGCGGACGGGATTGGGAGCTCCACCGGGGGGGGGGGGAGCTCGGCGTGGGCGTCGCCCTTGGTGCCTTGCCACAGGAGCAGGCCACCGCCCAGCACCGGGCGCAGCTTGGCGAAGGGCATGGGCACCACGCGGGCGCCCAGCTTGGCCTCGAAGACGCCTTGCAGGCCTTCCTCGTCCACCACGGTTTCCGGGGGACGGCCGAGGTATTCCTTGGCCACGAAGGTCTGGAAGGGGCCCCAGTGGCTGCCCAGTCCCAGCTCGACGTCCAGGATCGGTGTGACGCCGTAGCCCAGCTCGAGCCCCAGGCTCATGCCGCCACCCTGGATGGCAGTCTGCCAGGCGTAGTACTCGAGCACCGTGCGCCAGTTCACGTCGTCCATGGCGTATTGGGCATGGTAGCCCCCGCCTCTGGGGCCTGCGCCGCCGCCCACGAGACCGCGGACGGTGACCTTGCCCTTGCGCCCGCGGCGCTTCTGCTCCCAGGTTCGGTAGCCCCACCCGCTGTTCCACCAGCGCAGGTACTGGGCGGGGGTGAGGTCCATGTCCAGCCAGGGTTCGGCTTCGCCGTGTTCCTCGAGCAGCTGGACCATGGTCATGGGATCGCGCTCCTGGCGGCCCTCGGCCAAGTCTTCGACACCTTCGGGGTGGCCGACCTCGCCCATCTCCTGCTCGAGGCCCGACAGATCCTGCTCGGGGTCGAAGGGCTCGTCGTCGAGGAACGCCAGTTCGTCTTCCTCGATCTCAGGCATGGGAGGCTCGTCACCAACGGCCAGGGCCGTCACGGCGCGCACGACCCAATCGACCAGGGCGGCCTGCTCGGCCTTGCTGTAGGGCAGGACCAGGCTCCACGCCTCCTGCTGTTCTTCGATGTCCAGCACCGTGAGCTCGACCTCGACGCCGGGCTGGATGTCGTCGTCGAAGACGGGTTCGTCGCGCACGATGCCGGTGACGGCCCAGCGGGTCTCGGCCACTTCCGCCAGATCGAAGGTGCAGCCCAGGACCTGGTCGTTGGGGCAGGCCGCCATGAAGTCGGCGCCGGCTTGGCTCTTGATGTAGGTGACGCTGGCGGGGCTGAGGACGTCGAGCCCACCCGCGCGGCGAAGCTGGGCATCCACCAAGCCTGGGAGCTGGTGCGCCAGGATGGTGTGCTCGGGCTGGGCAGCCTCGAAGCGGGACACCAGGACCGGGGTCTGGGCCAGGGTAGTGGAGGCGGTGAGCAGCAGCAGGAGCATGGGAACCTCGACGCGGGGTCGTGGTGGACCATGTAATGGGCTGCTAGCGGGACTGCTCCCCAAGCCAGCCCTCGGTGGCCTCGAGCATGTCCTGCAGGCCGTCCCGCATGGTGGCCTGGATGATGTCGTCCCCCATTCCGTACATGCTGGCCTCGGTCCACAGCGCCACGTAGCGCATGGAGCCGTCGTCGCCGTGGGGTAGGAATACGTCGATGCTGTAGGACTGGTGGATGGCGGTGGCTTCCTGCTCACCCAGAGCTTGGTCTTCGAACCAGCTGCGCCCGATGATGCCGTGCTCGGTTTCTCGATCTTCCCGCATCAGCTCGGACCAGCGATAGTCCTTGCGCTTGCTGTACTCGATGGACATCACGAGGTTTTCCTTGCGGATGTGATTGTCCGTGCGCAGCGTGGCGCAGGTCCGGTCGAGGAAGCAGGAGGGTTCGGTGGGCTCCAGGAAGCTGCGCTCGTACAGATTGGGCGAGGCGGGCTCCACCGGGGTCTGGTCCTCCAGCAGGATCACCTGGGCGTGCGCCCCGGGGGTGAAGTTCGACAGCTCCACCAGGCCCACCGGAACGGCCGCTGCAGGATCGCGGTCGGGGTGCTCCACGTCCACGATGTGCTCGTCGGTGAGCACGGTGAGCTCCCAGGCCTGATCTTCGAGCCGGCCATCGAGCAGGTGAGCCTCGAAGAAGGCCTGCAGGTTGCCCATGCCGGCGGCGAGCACCACGGGGTCTTCGGCCTCGAAGTTCTGGAAGAGCCAGGACGAGAGCTCGGACAGCTCCGTGGGTGCCTCGGGCAGCGATGTGCAGGCCGTGCAGGCGGCCGTCGTGGCGATCGTGCAGGCCACCCGGAGGCCGGTACCCGGGCGATGCCTGTGCGCTGCTGAACGCATGTCCGAGGACCGTTGGCTCTGCACTCCCAAAGCGGGCTCCCTTGTGGGTTTTTTCGTATTGGGGAGCATAGTCTCGCCCGCCTTCGGCCGCGACCGCCGGTGGGTACCCTCGGGATTGGCGAAGGCGCTCCGAACGGCCTAGGATGAAGCTGTACCTCTACATGGAGCAGGCCTCATGCGCACCCACCCCTCGTGGCTGATCCTCCTCATTCCCGCCGTCACTCTCATCGGCTGCGGAGACAAGGAAGACGACACCTACGACTCTACGCCCGAAGGCGACACCGACACCGACACCGACTCCGACTCCGACACGGATGCGGACAGCGATGCCGATGCCGACAGCGATGCCGACACCGACACCTCGCCGCCGCCCGCAGAGCTCGAGTGGTGCAGCCTGGATCGTCCAGCGGAACTCACCGTGGCTCCCGGCCAGGACTCCGCCGAGATCTACGGCATGGTGAGCGTGCCTGACTACAGCGACGGCAAGGGAGCGTCCGACACCATCTCCGGCGAGCTCGGCTACGGTGTGCTCGACTCCGACCCCTCGACCGATCCTGGCGCCTGGACCTGGGCCGCCGCCATCTGGTCCGCCGACGCCGACGACTTCGATGAGTACGTGGGCGCCCTCAACCTGGCCGATGCGGGCCTGTACGCCTACGCGTACCGCTTCTCCGTCGATGCCGGTGCCAACTGGCTGTACTGCGACCTCGAGGGCGCCGCTCCGGACGATGCCTACGACCCTGTCGAGCAGGGCATTGCCACCATCGGCAGCGACGAAGACGGCGACGGCTTCCTGGCCGAAGACGACGGCTTCGACGACTGCGACGATACCAACGCCAGCATCAACCCTGACGCGGTCGATATCCCCCTCGATGGCGTCGATCAGGACTGCGATGGCGACGACGCGCTGCCTTCCATCACCGATCTGGTGGCGGGTGACCTGGTCATTACCGAGATCCACCCCGACAGCGACGCGGTCGCCGACCAGTACGGCGAGTGGCTCGAGCTCTACAACGCCTCGGGCGCGATCGTCGATCTGATGGGCCTGATGGTCTACGACTCTGGCACCGAGCTCTTCGAGATCACCGACAGCGTGGTGGTCGAAGCCGACGGCCTGGTGATCCTCGGTCGCAACGGCGACGTCGGCCTCAACGGTGGCGTCATCGTAGACTTCGCGTACAGCGGTTTCGTGTTGGCCAACACCACCGACGACATCATCCTCGACAACGGGCTCGAGGTCATCGACGAAGTGGCCTTCGCCTCCGACTGGCCCTTCGACCCCGGCGTCGCCATGGCGCTGGACCCCCTCCTCTGGGACGATGTGAGCAACGACGACGTTGCCAGCTGGTGCGCCGCCACCACCGCCTTCGGCGATGGCGACCTGGGCACCCCGGGTGACGACAACCTGGCGTGCCCGCCCGCCGAGATCGACGTCGATGGCGACGGCTACGATGACGTGGCCTGGGGCGGCACCGACTGCGACGACACCGACGCGACCATCAACCCGGCCGCCTCCGAGATCTGCGATGGCATCGACAATGACTGCGACGGCACCGCCGATGTGGGCGCCACCGACGCCACCGACTGGTCCGTAGACGCCGACGCCGATGGCTACGGCGACCTGTCCGGCACCCCGGTCAGCGAGTGCACCTCCCCCGGCTCCGGCTACGTGGCCGACGCCACCGACTGCGACGACAGCTCCGCGATGGTGTACCCCGGTGCCACCGAGACCCCCGACGACGGCATCGACCAGGACTGCGATGGCTCCGATGCCACCACCCTGACCGACGCCGACGGCGACGGCTTCACCTCCGACGTGGACTGCGACGACGGCGACCCAGCCATCAACCCGGCGGCGTCCGAAGTCTGCGACGGCGTCGATAACGACTGCGATGGCACCGTCGATGGGGCCACATCCAGCGACGCCACCGCCTGGTACCTGGACGGTGACGGCGACGGCTACGGCAACACCAGGCCCACGGTCACCGACTGCACCGCTCCAACCGGCTTCGTGGACAACAGCGACGACTGCGACGACAGCGACGTGGCCATCAACCCCGCTGCTACGGACATCCCGGACGACGGCATCGACCAGAACTGCGATGGCGTGGACGCCTCTGTGAGCACCGATCTCGACGGTGACGGCTATCCCTCCATCGCCGATGGTGGCACCGACTGCGACGACTCCGACGCAGCCATCCACCCTGGCGCCACCGAGACCTACTACGACGGCGTCGATACCGACTGCGACGGCGCGTCCGACTACGACGCCGATGGCGACGGCTACGACTCCGACGCCTACAGCGGTACCGACTGCGACGACTCCGACGCAGCCATCAACCCCGGCGCGACGGAAGTCTGCGGTGACGGCATCGACCAAGACTGCGACGGCTCCGACCTGGCCTGCCCCACCGGGCTCACCATCGCCGACCTCGTCGCGGGCGACCTCGTCATCACCGAGTTCATCCCCAACCCCGCCACTGTCTCCGACTCAGTGGGCGAGTGGTTCGAGGTCTACAACACCCTGAGCTCCGACGTGGACCTCGAAGGCCTGGTCTTCTCGGACAACGCCTCGAGCTTCACCGTGGTGGGAAGCCTGGTCATCGCGGCCGGCGACTACCTGGTGTTCGGCCTCGAAGACGACCCCAGCCTCAACGACGGCGCGGCGGTGGACTACGAGTACACCGGCCCCGCCCTGAACAACTCCGGTGATGAGCTCACCCTCAACAACGGCGTCATCGACATCGATGTGGTCATCTACGACGGCACCTGGGGT
>Ga0307987_1000043_pt1 | contig 72049 bp, 63 predicted proteins | sample EllFjometagen181_FD_203157 | JGI IMG/M metagenome (GOLD analysis project Ga0307987, IMG submission 203157) | Marine microbial communities from Ellis Fjord, Antarctic Ocean - #181 | ecosystem: Environmental > Aquatic > Marine > Unclassified | place: Southern Ocean | collected 2014-10-08 | reverse complement strand
AGGAAAAGAAGGCCCGCGTCGAAGACGCCCTCCACTCTACCCGCGCGGCGGTGGAAGAAGGCGTGCTGCCCGGCGGCGGCGTCGCCCTCATCCGTGCCCTCGACGCCCTCGACACCCTCGAGGCTCCGGGCGAGCAGCGCTTCGGCGTCCAGATCGTCAAGCTCGCTATCCAGGAGCCCCTGCGCCAGATCGTATACAACGGCGGCGGCGAGCCCAGCATCGTGCTGCAGAAGGTTCGCGACGGCGAGGGAGCCTTCGGCTTCAACGCGGGCACCGAAGTATACGAGAACCTGGTGGAAGCCGGCGTCATCGACCCCACCAAGGTCGTGCGCTCCGCGCTGCAGAACGCCGCCTCCGTGGCTGGCCTCCTGCTGACCACCGAAGCCATGGTGGCTGACGAGGCCGAAGAGGACTAGTCCTCCCGGTCACAAGGCATGAAGCCGCCCTTCTGGGCGGCTTCGTTGCTTCAGGGCTCCGGGACGGCGCCTACTCGGGCGGAGCTTGTTCTTGCTCTTCCTCGATGCGGTCCCAGGTGGACTCGGGCTCGGAGTTGTCGGACTTGTCCATGCGCTGCAGACGGCTGTTCAGGTAGACACGCACACCCAAGGCTGCGTCGAAGTCCATGCGGGTGCTAGGGTACAGCCCGATCACCGGGACCAGCTCGAAGAAGCCTTCCACCGGAACCTTGGTGGCTTCGACGCCCAACACCACCGGCAGCCGGATGCCGATCTTGGAGCTGTTGGTGGCGGGGCCATCGCCGAGGTGCAAGCGGGGCCCGATGCCGATGTAGACGGGGAACTCCACCACAGGGGCGGCGGGGTCCCGGAAGCTGATCAGCTCGTGGAGGTAGTCGGCGTGCAGGTGGACGCGAGACTCCGGCACGGACCAAGCCACGGCGCCGTCGAAGGTGCTCGGCCCGTCGCGGCGCCAGGACACGGACAGCCCGGTGGGCTCACCCAGGATGAACCCGACGCCCACGCCGGTGGGGCCTTCTGCCAGGGAGATGGGTGACTCTGCGGCCGCGGGGCCGTTCGTGGCGACCAAGGCCGCAACGACCACAACAGATCGCATCAGCCTACTGCAGCGTCCCTGGGAGCCGTGGCGAAGGTCCATGCTCATGTCAGGGGCTCTCCTGCTCGAAGGCCTGCAGCAGCCGTTCATCCGAATAGACTGTGACGAGGCGTCGAATCACGTCGCGCAGCGCCGGCTCGCGGTAATAGCCCAGCCAGTTGGCGTCGCCCACCACCACCCGGAAGCTGAAGCCCGCGCTCAAGGCGCGTCGAAGCTGCTCCTCGAAGCGTTCGGCCTGGCCATGGCGCGCCGCGATCTCCGCCAGACGAAACGGGCCAGCCCAGTGGTCCGGTCGAAGCTCGGCGGCCCGCTCGAAAGCCAGCTCGGCGTCATCGAGGTCGCCCTGCACCAGCAGCAGCTCTCCCAAGTCGTACCAAGCCGCCGCGTGATCAGGCTCGAGCACCACCGCCCGACGGTAGTGACGCCGGGCGCGGCCGGACTCACCCAGGGCGTTCCAGGCAAAGGCGATCTCGTACTCCACGTCCGCCGCCTGCAGCACGTGCTTCTGGAAGTCCTCCCCCCACTCCACCGAGTCGGCGTAGCCGCCCTGCGCGTTGGACGCCTCGAGGCGGGCGGCCGCCTCGCGCACCAGCACATCGGCGTAGCTGGGAGGTGGCCGGTCCGCAAAGACCGGCAGCAGGCATATCAGCAACAGCAGCACGCACGTTCTCCGCCGAGACGAGTCACATCCAAGATCATTCTACGATCTTCGAGCCCTGAAGGTCACGCACTCATCGTCAACGACGGCGTCGAATGCCCACGAGCCCCAACAGCCCCAGCAACAAACCCGCTGCCGGTCCGGTGCCGCCACTGCTCGAGCAGCCGCAGGTGGGACCGCCCACCTTGGGGTCGCCGCCGGTGTCGTCGTTGCCGTTCCAGGTGTCGGGGGAGCCCTGATCGGCGTTGTAGCCCTCGTAGCCGCCGCGGGTCCAGGCGCCCTCGCTGTCGGCAGCGAACACCGCGTAGTAGCCCTGGCCAGCAGGGGCATTGGTCACCGTGTGCTCGGCCACCTGCCCGATCTCGGGCGCGTCGATGTGCAGCACCACGGAACCCTGGGGGTCTTCGTGGCTGCTGGGGTAGGCGTCGGAGCGGTACACCACCTGGAGCTCGGCCAGGTCGTCGTAGCTGGGATTGGTCCAGGAAAGCACCAGGCCAGGCTCATCGTCCGAAGCGTCGAAGTCCAACACTGTCATCAGGTTGCGGGGGGTCGGCGGGGCGTAGACCGCCACGTCGTCGATGTTCCAGCCGCCGAAGTACAGCCCCTGGTCCGAGTCGATCTGCCATCCGAGGGTGACGGTACCGTCGAGATCGGGATCGTCCGCCATGACCGACGCCAGCGCCCACTGCTCGTCTTCGTGGTGCTCGTCGCCAGCGGACTGGCTGGTGGCATGATTGCTCCAGACGAGCTGCTCGTCCACCATCACGCTGGCCTGATCGAAGATGCCATCCTCGACCTGCAGCCAGCGCTGGAACTGCACGAGCAGTTCGTTGTAGGGGGCCACCGCGATGCTGGTGGAGCTGAGCTGGTTGACCTTCTCGTTCTGATACTGGCCGTTGAAGTTGCCGCCACCCAGATCGTTGCCCCAGACATGGTCGCCGCTGTAGGCGAAGTCGGGATCGCCGCCCATGCCGGTGGGGGTGCCCCACATCCAGTCATCGGCGCCTTCAGCCGCCCCACCCTCGAGCAGCTCATGGGTGTAGTCGGCGTCGCCGTCTTCGAAGTCCTCGAAGTACAGCTCGATCTGCTCGCCCACGGCGAAGGAGAACGGGTTGATGTCGCCGCCGCTGGGTACCGCGGCCGCGCCGCCGTCGTCGGTGTCGACGTCGATGTAGTACAGCACCACCGAGCCGCTCTCCTGGGCGGGGATGGAGCCCACGAGGCCGTCGTCCACGGCCGACAGACCCGCGGACTCCCAGGTGCTGCCGTCATTGACGGAGTACCACAGGCGACCGCTGGAGAAGTCCACGTCGAAGCAGTCGCCACTCACGTCATTAGCGCTCACCTCTACGGCGTACTCGCCGGTGGTGTTCACCTGGTTGTCCAGGGGGGCATGGGACAGCGCGATGAGGGAGGTGCTGCCTGTGGGGCCGAGGCCATGGGGGGTGAAGGCCTCCAGCAGCTGGCAGTAGTGAGGGGTGCCGTTGCTCAGGTCACCATCGTCGTCATCGACGACAACGAGTTCGTCGAACGCCTCGGTGATGAGGAAGCCAGCGGGTACGGCGTCGGCCAGCAGCTGGCTGGTGACACGCCAGCCCTCTTCGTCGCCGAAGTCGCGCTGCATGATGCCCAGCAGATCCCACATGGAGCCACCGAAGATCAGGCCGTCCTCGTGGCTCTCATTGACCACGTCATCCGGGTAGACATGCATCTCGGACAGATCGCGGATGCCTTGGCTGTAGCCGATCCAGAAGTAGGGGCCGATGGTGCTGTCGCCAGTCTGCAGGACGGAGATGCTGTCGGCGATGCCCTCGCTCGAGGTTGAGTCGAAGGTGCCCGACTGCAGGCCCCAGTAGTGGAAGCCATGGCCCCACTCGTGGTAGTTCACATCCGCAATGCGTGCGGTGGAGTTGCAGCCGTTGCTGGAATCCAAGGGGCCGAAGTTGAGGTTGCCGTCGAACCAGGCATTGCAGACTGCGTCGCGCACGTTGACATAGGACTCGAGCTGGTAGCCGACGATGGGGTTGTCCGGGGCGAACTCGAGGCCCCAGTCCCGCACCTGGTGGAGAAAGACATAGGTGTCGATCTCACTCTGGTCGGCATCGGCGCTGGTCCAGGTGCCCTCGGTGCCGGAGAAGTTCAGCTCGCCCGCACCGCCGCCGCTGTTGAACACCCTGAAGTGCTCGCCCTGCAGCTCGCTGGTGAAGCTACTGCCGTCGAGGTTCACCACACCGCTGGCGTCGGTGTAGCCCGCCGTGCCGTCGTCGCTCCAGACGGGCACGCTGGGCATCACGGAGGTCTCCATATCGCCGGTGATGGTGCGGACATCGTGGGTGGCGTAGACCGTGCGCTGCGTGGTGAGCAGCTCGTCCTGGACCGCCAACAGCTCGCCGGTCTGGGCATCGACCCAGCTCACCCAACGGGCCCTCGGCTGGTAGGTGTCGCTGCGAACCTCCCAGGCCAGCGCGTAGTCCAGGCCGCTGCCGCGATGGTAGGGCAGCACCACCAGCCGCGAATCGCCGGGGTCGTGTTCGTGATGCGGCATGAGCCCCAGCTCGATGGCCACTTCCCTCGCGGTCTCTTCGGACAGCTGCGCGCTTCCCAGGGTCGGGATGTCCGGGTGCGTTTTGATGCCCAGCATGATGAGCTTGCCAAAGCGGACCCGCACTTCGACGGAGCCGCGATAGACGGGGACGCCTTCGTGGTGCTGGTCCAGCCGCAGGTACCAGGTGTCGGTGCGTTCGACGCGCCCGAAGCGGCCCAAGACCAGCTCGTCCACGGGCATGCCCAGCAGACCGGGATGATCCGCCAGGACCTCGCGCACTCTTGACTCCACCAGGCCCGCGGTGGGGGCACTGCCGAGCTGGAGATCGATGCCCCGTCCCCACGCCCGGAACGGCAGCCCCGTGCGCTGATCGAAGCGCGCCTGCCAGCCACTACCGATGCCATCCTGGAACTGCCGCCACGCCATGCGCTTGGCGATGCTGGCCTGCTTACCCTGGTGGAAGCGCATGATGCGCTGCGGTGCCTGCTCGAGGGTCGCGAGGGAGCCCAGGTCCTGGGGCCTCGTCTCACTGGGAAGAACCGCAAGGGCCGGATGCCCCGAGAGGACGAGCAAGGACACGAGGGTGGAGACCATGACTACTCCCAAGATCGGGGTGGAGACGACCCCGGAAGGCAGCTTGCCCGCTGATGGTGCAACGGGCAACGCGGTGGTTGACCAGCTACAGGATTCTGACAATTCCTATGGTGTATTTAGGAGTCATGTCGTTGCCACCATCCGCAGCAGTACCTAGCTCGAGGCGTCGGCCCGTAGCGTGGCTCACCATGGCTGCTCTGCTCGCAGCGCCAGGCTGCACCGGCGAGCCCGACCAGGCCCAGCTCCCCCCACTCCCCCCCCCAGTGGACAAGCCCCTACCGGCCCCCGGCGACCCCCGTGAGCCGGCACAGCTGGGTCTGACCCTGGTGGGCGAAGTTCGCGGGGAGATCGACCCCTGCGGCTGCCCCACCCTGCCCATGGGCGGCTTCGAGCGCAGGGCGGGCCTGATGGACGAGCTGGCCACCGAGTCCCCGCCCCTCTTCCACCTGGACGCAGGCAACATGCTGGTGGAAGGCTACGCTACCGGCGGCCGCGGGAACGTCAAGGACCGCGCTCTGTTGTTGATGGACCTCAGCGCCCAGGTGGGCCTGGACGCCTTCTGCCCGGGAGCCGCCGACCTGATGGTGCTGTCGCCCAGTGAGCTACTGCGAGGCTTCGAGCGGCGGGGCATCGCCGCGGTCTCGGCCACCTGGCGCGATCTTGCGGGAGACCCCATCCTACCCGGCGCCTCAGTGCTGGAGCACGAGGGTGTGCGCCTGGGGGTGGTGGGGCTGTCGGCTCAACCGCGGGACCCCGCCTGGCGCGAGCGCATCCGCTACCGGGACCCCGTCCTCGCCGCGCGCGAAGCCGTGGCCACCCTGCCCCAGGACGTCCACCTCATCGTGGCCCTGTCCAACCTCAGCGACGACGAGAACAACCGCGTGGCCAGCCAGGTCGAAGAGCTGGCCGCGGTGCTCAGCGTGCGCAACGAAGCCCACGACGAACCCCGCACCCGCGACCAAGCCGTGATCATCGAGGTCCCCAACCGGGGCCGCTACCTCACCCTGATCCGCGTGCGCACCGCCGCCGAACCCGGCCGTGCCTTCGAGCTCGACGCCACGGTGCGGCTCGACCTCGAGACCCACGACCGCATCACCGCCAAGCGCGATCGGCTGCTGGCCCGGGGCGAACAGCTCAGCGACAAGGAAACGCAGACCCTGACCGAGCACCAGGCCCTGCTCGAGCAGCAAGGCGCAGGACGCAACCTGGCCTACGTGCAGTCCTACCCCCTGGGCACACGCTACGCCGGGGACCCCTCCACCGCTGGACGCATCGACAGCTTCAAAGCCAAGGTGCTCGCCGAAGAAGCCCAGGCCCGGGAAACGGAGCGCCAACTACCCGATGGGCCCAGGCGCTACGTGTCCGCCGCCCGCTGCTTCCCCTGCCACACCGAGCAGTACAGCCGCTGGGCGCTCACCCAGCACACCCACGGCTACGAGTCCTTGCTCGCGCGGGGAGAGCAGGCCAACCCCGAGTGCCTCACCTGCCACACCACAGGCTTCGCTGTCGAGGGCGGCTGGGCCTCCATCGAGCCCGCCAACATCCTGGCCTTCAAGGCCGTCCAGTGCGAAGCCTGCCACGGCCCCCTCGAAGGTCATCCCGACAACTCCGAGCTGCGCCCCACCATCCCCAACGAGGCCACCTGCCTGCGCTGTCACGACGAGGCCAACAGCCCGGAGTTCGACTACGTCAGCTACCTGCCACGGGCCATCTGCACCGCGCCGCCCTTCGACTACTCCAGTGTGCCTCTCGATGAGACCCTGCCCTCGTCCCACCCCGAAGCCCCGGGAGTATTCGAGCCATGAACGCCCCCTCGGACACGCCGTACCTGAGCTGGGCGCGGGCGAACGCAGGCACGACCCGCCTGTGCCTGCGCGGTTCGGGCATGCCCTCCCGCGCGCTGCCGGTCCCCCTGCCCCCGCTGCGACGCCCCCCCGCAGGCCAGGACGACCTGTGGCACGAGCGCAGGGTCGGCGAGGCCGTGGCCCAGCGCTACGGCGTGCAGCCCGAGGAAGTCTTCGTGGCACTGGGCACCAGCGGCGCCAACACCGCGGTGCTGACGTCCTTGCTGGCGTCCCGTGCCGGCGAACCCGGTGAGCTGCTGTGCGAGCGGCCTGCCTACGATCCCCTCTGGCGCACGGCGAAGGCCCTGGGCTGCTCGGTGCGCTTCTTCGAGCGCCGCGCCGACGAAGCCTGGCGCATCGATCCGCTGGCCCTCGAGGCCGGGCGGTCCCACCAGACCCAGGCGATCATCGTCGCCCGACCCCACAACCCCACCGGCGTGGACATCCCAGCTCCCGTGCTGCACAGCCTGGGAGAAATGGCCGAGGCCCACGACCTGTGGGTGGTGGTAGATGAGGTCTACCTGGACTTCGTGCCCGACGCCCTGCCGGCGTACCGCATCCACCCCCGCCTGATCTCCACCTCGTCTCTCACCAAGGTCTACGGCTCGAGCGAGCTGCGGCTGGGCTGGGTGCTGGCACAGGCCGAGCGGGTGGCCTCCATGAGCCGACGTCGCGCACACGCCGAGGCGTTGCTGCCCACCCTCCCCCACGCGGTGGCCCTGGCCCTGTGGGACCAGCTGGACACGTGGCGCGACGACGCCCGCGCCAGCGCACTCGAGGGAGCGGCCATCTTCGAGGCGGCGGTCCGGGGAATTCCCGGTGTGAGCATGGCCCCCCACGCGGGGACCCCCTTCGGCTTCATCCGCGTGCCAGGCGACCCGACCGAGCTCTGCCGAGCCCTCGCCGATCGCGACCTGGGCGTGACTCCGGGCACCTTGTTCGACGCCCCTGGCGGCCTGCGGTTGGGGTGGACCCGGCCACCCGAGCAGCTGCGGGAAGCGGCCGCGATCCTCCGCACAGCCCTTCTCGAACGCTCCTAGTCAAAGTGCTCGTTCGGTGGGTTGCCCCACACCACGGCACAGGGTACGACTGAATGACGATTCATTCATTGTCCCCCTGCCTTCGGGCCGGACCGCCAACCCTACCCCTCCTCCGGAGTCCCCATGAGCGCCACGGAATACACCGTCGACATTCGCGATGTGAAGTTCATCCTCTTCGAGCAGCTTCGCATCCAGGAAACCCTCGCCGAGGCGCCTCAGTACGCTGAGTTCGACATCGACTTCTACGACTCCATCATCGAGGAAGCCACGCGGCTGTCCATCGAAGCCATCGCTCCCACGAACCACGACGGCGACGTAATTGGCGCCAAGTTCGAGGATGGCAAGGTCACCTGCCCCCCCAGCTTCCAGGAAGCCTACGACCTGCAGGCCCAGGGTGGCTGGTTCGCCATCTCCGCGTCCCCCGAGCACGGCGGTATGGGCCTGCCCGAAGTCGTCGGCATGTCCGTCACCGAGATCCAGTCCGGCGCCAACATGGCCCTGTCCATCTACACCGGCCTCACCAAGGGCGTCGGCAACCTGCTGGTGGAGTTCGGCAGCGACTGGCTCAACGAGATCATCACCCCCAAGCTCTTTACGGGCGAGTGGGCCGGAACCATGCTGCTCACCGAAGCCAGCGCGGGCTCCGACGTGGGCGAAAACCGCTGCAAGGCCGTCGAGACCGACGACGAAGACGTCTACCTGCTCGAGGGTGAAAAGATCTTCATCTCCGGCGGCGACCAGGACCTCACCGAGAACATCATCCACATCGTGCTCGCCCGCCTGCCCGACGCTCCCGCGGGCACCCGCGGCCTGTCCATCTTCATGGTCCCCAAGATGGACGTGGATGCAGAGGGCAACATCACCGGCACCAACGATATCATCTGCTCCGGCATCGAAGAGAAGATGGGCATCCACGGCTCGGCGACCTGCACCATGGTGCTGGGCAGCAACGGCCCCTGCAAGGGCTGGCTCATCGGTGAAATCGGCCAGGGCATGAAGATCATGTTCCACCTGATGAACGAAGCCCGCATCTTCGCCGGCCTCCAGGGTGTGTCCGTTGCGGCGCCGGCCTACCTCAACTCCGTGGCCTACGCCAAGGAACGCCTCCAGGGCCCCGACATCAACAACTTCCGGGACCCGGAAGCCCCCCGTGTGCCCATCGCGGTCCATCCGGACATTCGCCGCATGCTCATGACCCAGAAGGTCATGATCGAGACCATGCGTGCCTTCCTGTACTCCACCGCGTACAAGTACGACCTCCTCAAGGCCATCGACGATCCCACCCAGACCCAGGCCATCAAAGACGACGTCGAGCTGTACACCCCCATCTGCAAGTCCCACTGCTCTGACATGGCCTTCCAGATGACCAGCCTCGCGGTGCAGGTGCTCGGCGGCTTCGGCTACTGCGCCGAGTACCCGGTCGAGCAGTACATGCGCGACTGCCGCATCACCGCCATCTACGAAGGCGCCAACGGCATCCAGGCCATGGATCTGATGGGCCGCAAGCTCTCCATGCGCAACGGCATGCTCTTCATGCAGTGGCTGCAGCGCATCACGGCACAGTTCAACGATCTCGAAGGTGGAGACTTCGACGAAGAGGTCGAGGCCCTCGCCGAAGTGCGCGACCTGGTCAGCGCCTGCGGCATGCACCTGTTCCAGTACGCCCTGGGCGGCAAGATCTCGAACGCCATGCTCGAGTCCTCCAACCTGCTGACCCTCTTCGGTGTGTTCCTGCTCGGCATGACCGCGCTGGAGCAGGCCGTGGTGGCCCAGGACAAGCTCGACGAAGGCTGCGAAGAGAGCGACGAGGCCTTCTACCAGGGCAAGGTCCTGAACCTCAAGTTCTACGTCAGCCACATCTTGCCCCAGGCATACGGCCTGTCCAAGACCATCCAGTCCGGCGACGACAGCGCTCTGGACGAGATCCTCTTCCCCATCGAAGACTAGTCTCGGCCGCTCCCTTCGAGCCCCGGTCTCTTCGGAGGCCGGGGCTCGTTGCATTCTGGGAAGACCACCCCCATGCGCCGTGTCCTCCCAGAGGCTAGAGGATCACAATGCGTCGTTACCTGCTGTCCTTCATCGTCGTCTTCGGGGTGTTCGTCTCCTGTACCCTGGCTGGCTCCATGCTCACCATGGGCGCCTATGCCGCGGGTCGCGAGGCCTACGCCGCCTGGGACACCCTGGCTCGGGCCTACCACGAAGTCCAGCAGCGCTATGTCGAAGAGCTCGAGCCCAACACCCTGGTCTATGCCGCCATCCGCGGCATGGTAGACGTGCTCGATCCCCACAGCGCCTTCCTCGACCCCGAGGCCTACCGCAACCTGCAGCGCCAAGAGCAGGACCGCTACTTCGGCATCGGTGTGCGGGTTGCGCCCCACGACCAAGGCCTGCGCGTGGTCGAGGTGCTGCCCGACAGCCCCGCTCAACACAGTGACGTGCATGTAGGCGACATCATCACCACCATCGACGACGCCGCCCTCGGAGGCGAGCCCTTCGCCCAGGCCGCCGAGCGCATCTCCGGCCCCCGGGGCGAGCTGGTCGCCCTGGGCATCCAGCGCGAGGACGCCCCACTCGAGATCGTGGTTGCCCGGGACGTGGTGCATGTGCCCGCCACCTGGTCCGAGCTACTGGACCCGGGCATCGGCTACGTCGCGCTGGTCCACTTCCACGAAGGCGCGGGCCAAGAGTTCGAGTCGGCGCTACGAGAGCTCGAGCAACAAAACGGTGGTCCCCTCGAGCAGCTCATCCTGGATCTGCGCAACAACCCGGGAGGACTGCTGGACGAAGCCACCCACGTGGTGGACCAGTTCGTGGGCGATCTCGACATCGTCTCCACCCGCGGTCGCGACCCCCGCGACAGCGAGCAGCATCGGGGCACCATCGCCGCCACGGACCTCACCCTCTCCCCCGTCATCCTGGTCAACAATGGATCAGCGTCCGCCAGCGAGATCGTCGCCGGCGCGCTGCGCGCCCATGGACGGGCCACCCTGGTAGGCACCCCCAGCTACGGCAAGGGCTCGGTTCAAGCCATCTGGGCCTTCGAGGACGAGTCCGCCCTCAAGCTCACCATCAGCCGTTACTACCTGCCCGACGGATCTCCCATCGACCATCGCCAGGGGCTCCAACCCGACGAGCTCGTGCTGCCCGCCGAGCAACAGCAGCTCCTGTCCTTGCTCGACGACATCGAGCAGCAGGTGCGAGACCAGGGCAGCGGGCTACGTCCGGTGGATCGCACCGCCTTGCTCGAGGCCCTAGAGCAGGTCGAGACCAACCGCCCCGAGCCCGCCCCCCGGCAGCACTGGGACGTACCGATCCGAGAACGCCTGGTGAGCGATCCCCAGCTGGCCCGTGCGCTGGAGCTGGTCACTCCCCTGCCCTCCGGCCAGTGAGCCATGCGCCGACGTCTCTGGCTCGCGTTGCTCCTGACGCTCTGCGTGCTCTGCGTGTCATCGTGGTGGCTGGCACCCTCTCTGGTGCGCCGCCTGGTGTTCACCGCCCCCAACACCGACACCCACCAACAAGCCGAACTGGTGGACATCGCCGGGCTGCAGTACAGCGTGGCCAAGGCCATGCCGTCCCTGGGGCTGCGTGAAGACCAGCGACAAGAACGCACAGAGCAGCAGCAACAGGACAGCCAGGGCGCGTGGACCACAATCCACGAACACTGGCGCCTGTCCAGCGACGCGGACCCGCTGGCCCTGGCCCGACGCCTCGAGGCGCTGGTGGCCTCGTCCGACGACAGCGCCGAGATCTACGTGGTGGAGCAGCAGGCCCAGCAGGTCCAGGTCCGCTTCTACGCCGGCTCCCGCTTGGCCCAAGTGCTCGAGCTCGAGCCGAGTCTGGGGCCCTGGCCGAGCCTCGCGCCCTTCGAGACCCCTCTATTGGCGCTGGTGGTCTGGGATGTGGACAACGACCCCCATGGCGTGCGTCTTCTCATGGAACGCGGCGCGCCCATGGCCCTGGCGCTGTCTCCATACTCTCCCTTCACCCTTCGCTTCTCCCGGGACGCACTGCTCACTCACACCGAGGTGCTGGCCATCGCCGAGGAGGACGTCAGCCTCCCCGAGTCCCTCGACGCTGTTCCCCACGCCTCGGGGCTGCTGCTGTTGTCCGCCCCCCAGGGCGACCCCGAGACCACCGCCGCAGCCCTCCTGCGCGCCAACGTCTATGTGCTGGACGCCGTCCAAGCAGGCCTGGGCGCCCAATGGCTGCGCGCCTTCCAGGAGCACGAGGTGCCCTACCTGCGGGCGCAGACCATCCACAGCGACGTGGACCGGCGGCGCTATCGCCACAGTGCCGCCCGCCAAGGCGCAGCCGTGGTCGTCACGCCGGCCGCTCGCGGGTCCCTCGAGGCCGACGAACTGAACGCAGCAGCGCAGCGTGGCTACCGCGTGGCCTTCCCAGCCGAGGTGATCGAAGCCCTGCGAGACTGACGTCTACTCGTCCGGCGAGATCCGGAAGTGGTAGGGATCGCCCTCGCCTTCGGGGGGGGCGAAGACCTCGTTCTCGGAGGTATCCATGGCCTGGAGGTAGTAGTACATGCCTCCGGTGAGCACGTCACCGCCAGGGATCTGCCCCTCGAACAGGCCGGTGCCCTGCATGTCCACCAACGGCGAATGGGACCACATGCTCGAGGTCTCCTGCCGGTAGTAGACCTGCACCACGAAGACCTGGCTCTCCTCGTCTGTGACGGTCGCATCGAGCAGCACCGCGTTGCCGTAGATCTGCGCGTTTTCGATGGCCTCGTGCACGATTACTGGGGGGGTGTTGTCGCCCTCCCATGAGGTGTCGCGCGGCTGATAGATCACGCCCGGATCTTCAGAGACGCACGCCACACTCGAGAGTATCAGCAACGGCCAAAGGAACCTGTTCATCGCTCCTCCTACAGCCCAGGACCTGGAGAGACACTATACGCGCCTCGATTCGATTCGTCATCCAGCACGTTGCGACTTCCCGGCCGAGGGTCAATCCACCATGGGTTCGGCCACGAGATCCACCTCGTCGGCGTCGGTGACGTTCACCCTGAGCAGGGAGCCTGGCTGAGCGCCGTCTGGTGGCACGCCCAGGTGAACCACCCCGTCGATCTCCGGGGCCTGCCCCTGATGCCGGCCTACCAGTAGCATGTCGTGCTGAGCCGAGGCGCCGTCGACCAGCACCGATAGGGTGCTACCCACCAGGCCGCGGTGGTAGGCCCGGGCAGCATGGGCTTGAGCGTCGATCACCGCCTCGTAGCGCTCCTGCTGCAGCTCGGACGGCACCTGATCGGGCAGCTCGGCCGCCCGGGTGCCGTCTTCGGCGAAGTAGCGGAACACGCCGGCGCGCTCGAGGCCCTGCTCCTGAACGAACTCGAGCAGCTGCTGGAAGTCGTGCTCGGTCTCACCAGGGAATCCCACCATGAATGTGCTGCGAAGCACGATGCCGGGGACCCGAACGCGGATGTTTTGGATGAGGGTCTCGAGCGTGGCCCGGTCCATGCCCCTGCCCATGGCCCGCAGGACCGGGCCAGAGACATGCTGTAGCGGCAGGTCGAGGTAGCGACATGCTTTGGGGTTCGACGCCAACTGCTCCAGGAGGGTGTCATCAACACCGCGAGGATGGGCGTAGAGCACCCGAATCCAGAGCAGAGGATCGATGGCGCCAAGGGCGTGGATCAGCTCACCCAGACGCGGCTTGCCCTCGAGATCCTGACCCCAGGCTGTGGTGTCCTGGCCCACCAGACAGATCTCACGCACTCCCTGATCCGCCAGTTGGGTGGCCTCCTGGACGATCTGCGGGAGGCCGCGACTGCGCATGGGTCCACGCAGGGTGGGGATGATGCAGTAGCTGCAGCGACGGTGGCATCCCTCGGTGATCTTGAGGTAGGTGCTGTGGCCACGCCACTGCCCCGCCCGCGGAACGGGCGCTTGCTCCAGCCAGCCCGCCGGGCCCAGGTGTACGTCGCGCTGCTCACCCTCGACCATGGCGGCAAGCCGCCACAACTCGCCAGTGCCCAGAAAGCCGTCCACCTCGGGCAGCTCATCCACCAGCTGGGTGCCGTAGCGCTGGACCATGCAGCCGGTGACGATCAAGCGCTGGTGGGGCTGGCGAAGATCCGCCAGGCCCAGTACGGTCTCGACACTTTCCTCGGTGGCGGGCTGGATGAACGAGCAGGTGTTGACCACCAGCGCATCCGCCTGGGTGGGGTCGTCGGTGACCTGCCAGCCACGAGCGACCAGTTGACCCAGCATGCTCTCGCTATCCACTCGGTTCTTGGGGCAGCCCAAGCTCACCAGATGGACCTTACGTGGATTCGTCATGTCAGGGCTGGCGACGGCTTAGAAGCCCTCGGGCGTGATGACTTCGGCACCCGAGGGAATCTGGAAAACGAAGCTGTCGTCGTCGACCTTGGCGTCGAGCTTGACCTGGGAGAAGCTGAGGTCGGTGACGTTGTCGAACTGGTCGGTGAGCAGCACACGGTTCACCAGGAGCTTGCGTTTGGTGAAGCTGATGCGGAGCTGCTTGAAGTTGCCCGCGTCGGCGCTCTTGGGGGTGAGGTCCAGCACGTAGCTGTCGTCGCCGCTTTCGTCGGCCATCAGCGCGACCTCGAACAGCTCGTTGAGCTTGTTGAGATCCGACAACAGGCCGGTGACGTCGGAGCCGCTGGCGCTGAAGTCCTTGTAGACGATGACCTGGTTGTCGGCCGGGGACCAGATCCACATTGTGGCCCCATCGGTCATGAACAGCTTCTTGTCCGGAGACGTGAACTCCCAGCGCATCATACGAGGCCGCCTGACCACCACGCGGCCCTTCTGGCGCTGCTCGTCGCCCAGCGCGGCGGACGTGGATACCTGAATGAAGTCGGCCTGGAGCGCCTCGACGTCCCCGTAGACCCCTTCGACCGCCTTTACGATCTCGTCTACCGAGCCCAGGGCGGTGAAATCCTGGGCCAGCGCGGTGCTGCAGAGCAGCAGGCTTGTGAGCAGGAGTGCGAGGAAGCTGCGAATGCGGGGCATCGACCACCATCCAGACTGGAGAGACGCGGCCATGAGGGCCGGCGGCAGTTCTAACGGGGAAAGGGAACACGCTCCACGGGAGCGGTCATCCAGCGGCCTGTGACGGAAGACGCTGGGCGTCTATTCGAGTGGTTGCCCACCATCACGGAATCATGGGAGGAACGAGCACCTCGCGAGCCCTGGCGCCGTCCGCCGGCCCCACCACGCCCTCACGCTCCATGATTTCGATGATGCGGGCCGCTCGGTTGTAGCCGATCTTGAGATGGCGCTGGATCATCGACGTGCTGGCCTTGCGCGCATCGGTCACGATCTTCACCGCGATGTCGTAGTACTCGTCGTACTCGTCCTCGCTGATCTCACCATCCACGGCGTCGTCTTCCACACGGATCTTGGCGTCGTAGCGGGGCACACCCTGGCCGCGCAGGTGCTCGGCGATGCGTCGCACCTCGTCGTCGTCGACATAGGCGCCGTGCACGCGCTGGAGCGCGCTGACACCCGGCGGCAGGTAGAGCATGTCGCCCATACCCAGCAGAGTCTCAGCGCCGTTCTGGTCAAGGATGGTGCGGCCATCCGTGCGGGACCGGACCTGGAACGCAATGCGGGAGGGGAAGTTGGCCTTGATGAGCCCGGTGATGACGTCGACGCTGGGTCGCTGGGTGGCCACGATGAGGTGGATACCCGCGGCGCGTGCCTTCTGGGCCAGGCGCACGATGGACTCTTCCACTTCCTTGCCCACCTGCTTCATCAGATCGGCGAGCTCGTCGATGATGATGACGATGTAGGGCAGCTTCTCGGGCGTGGGCAGCGGCCCATCGGCCTCGGACCAGCCCGGAGGAGCGAGGCGGCGTGCCTTCTTGGGATTCCAGTCGGCCAGCTCGGTCCCGACCCGATCGTTGTAGCCCTTGATGTTCCGGGTGCCCCAGCGAGCCAGCAGCCGGTAGCGGCGCTCCATCTCTTCTACAGCCCACTTCAAGGCCGCATTGGCCAGCTTGGCCTCGGTGACCACGGGGTGCAGCAGGTGCGGGATGTCCTTGTAGGGGTCGAACTCGAGGATCTTCAGATCCACCATGATCATGCGGAGCTCTTCGGGCGTCCGCGTGTACAGCAAGCTGGTGAGCATCGCGTTGATGCCGACGCTCTTGCCGCTGCCGGTGGCACCGCCCACGAGCAGGTGAGGCATCTTGGCCAAGTCGGCCACCACGGGCTTGCCCTCGACACTCTTGCCGAGCACCAGGGGTAGGGCCTGCTTGCACTTGCGGAATTCTTCCGAAGCCAGCACGTCGCGGATCCAGACCGTCTGGCGCTCGGATGCGGGGATCTCGATACCCACCACACCCTTGCCAGGAATGGGGGCCACGATGCGCACCCGCAGGGCCTTCATGGCCATGGCAATGTCGTCCTGCAGGCTGGCGATCTTGGAGATCTTGACGCCGGGCGCGGGCAGGTACTCGAAGATGGTGATGACGGGGCCTGGTCGGATGGCGGTGACGGTACCCTTCACGCCAAAGGACGCAAGCTTCTCCTCGAGGGCGCCTGCCAGGCGCCGGAGTTCATCCTCGTCGAACGCAGCGATGCAGCGGGAGTGCTTGTCCAGCAGACCCAGGTCCGGCAGCTCGAAGGGCAGATCGGGCAAGCTCGGGACCACCACCTGTCCACGCTGATCGTTGCCTCCGCTCTCGAGGCATCCGGGCTCGAGGGCCACACCGTCGGGGTCGGACAGGGCGTTGACGGCGACTGGGTCCAGCGCATCGTAGGACTCGGGCTTCACCGGTCGGGGGGGCGCGGCGCGGGGGACACGGTCCACCGTGGGGCGGGGCGCTTCCACAGAGGGAAGCCCCGGGAAGCTCGCCGGCTCTGGCACGTCGACCACTGAGGGAGCCTCGTAGGCTTCCACCTGCACCACCACCTCGGCCCGCGAAATGCGGGGGGACACCGGGACCGCAGGAGGCGCCAAGGGGGGCGGGGCGGCCACCGCAGCGCCCACCGAAGCACGGCCGCTGAGCTCCTCATCCTGGGTGGAACCACGCCAGGACGGATCCCAGAAGTCCGTGCACTCATCATGGGGCCAGGTGTCTACACCGTGCTCGGTGGGCTCCCACTCCGCCTCAACGAGCTCCCGCGCACCGACCATGGTCGGCCGCTCATTGGGACGCGCCGCCACGGCGTCACCGTGTACCAGCACATCGGCGAGGGGGGGACGCCGCTCCGCAGGCTCGGGCGTGGGCCTCGCGGGAGGTAGCGAGTTCTCTTCCACCATGTCCTGCTCGAAGGGAATGTGCTCGTCGACGCTCGCCTCCGCGCGGGCACGGCGCTGCTCCGCCATGGCGTGCCAGGCGCGCGCAGGCCGCTTGGCGCACCAGACCAGACCGTTCCAAGGAATCGCAAGACACCACAGGGCACCGCGTCCGGCTGCGTGAAGCGCCACACGGCTGCCACGGCCCATCCATCCCAGCACGTGAGAGGACAGGTACCTCAGGGCGGCCATCAGCCAACGCCCGGCCCGCTCTGCTTCCACCAAACAGCGCTCGGCGCCCGCCTGCCAGTCGAATCCCGCAGCCAAGGTACCAGACGCGATGACTACGCCGAGAACAACCAACCATGCACCGGGACCGCCCACAGCGTCGCGCAGGCCAGAGGCGATGATCATCCCGATCACGCCGCCGGGCGGAAAGAGTTGCTCCTGGCCGTGAGGCAGCGCCAGCGCCATGGCGGTGGCGATCCCGATGACAGCAGCAACCATGCCAATACGTCCGGCCCATCCGGTGGGCGCTCGACGGGCCAATCGTCGCACGAACACGGCGGGACTAATGGCCAGCGCCCAGGCTCCGTAGCCCAACAGCTGATAGGCGATGTCTGCGGTCCAGGCGCCGATGACCCCACCCCAGTTGGTGATAAGCTCAGCGCTCGAAGAGCGCGAGAAGCCTGGGTCGTCCGCCGAGTGGGACAGCAGCGAGAAGATCACGAAGATCCCCGCCAGCATCCCCACGAAGTCGAGCACCTGCACCCAGCGACGGGGCTTGTCCCCGACAGGTTTCTTGGCCTTCGCTGGAGCCCGTTTCGTGCGCGTACGCGTACGCGCTGCGGTGCCTTCGCCCTTGGCGCTCTTGCTCTTCTTGCTCTTTGCAGCGACAGCCACGTTCAACTCCAGCAGCACCCACGACGCCCTTGGCGCCGCGCACCTATTGACACGTCATGAGTATACCCTAACAGAAGGGCTAAACAAACAACGACGAGCCGGAAGGCCGGGAACGCAGCAAAGCCCCCGCGCTCGATGCGCAGGGGTTCGAGACCGGACCGACTAGTAGGTGAAGGTCAGGTTCAGGTTGATGTCGAGGTCGTCGTACTCGATCTCGGCCAAGCCATCGACCGAAGCGCGACGATCCCACCACACCCCAGCACCGACGGCGAGCCACTCGTTGGCCGCGTAGGTGCCGTTGAGACGAGTGCGAACGACCATGTCGGAACGGGCTACTTCACCGTGGAAAGTCTCGTAGGCGAAGCCGCCTTCGGCCCCCACGCCAAATCTGGTTCCCAGCAGCACGTGGTAGCGCAGGAACACGTAGTTGTGGAGTACGAAGTTGGTGAAGTAGGAATCCTGCAGCGATCGGTCAAATCCCAGCGCGACCCGATGGGTCTCGTTGAGGGAGTACTCGACGCTGGCGTTGGCCAGCAGGTTGTCGAGCCCCGCGGAGTCTTCGCCAAAGCCTGCGCTGACGTCGAGGTCTGCTTCTGAGCCGGCTTCGTTGGCCCCGCCGTCAATGACGGACTGCTCGTCGTAGACGGCCTTGTTGTACCCAACGACCAGGCCAACAGCGACGCGCTCGGTGAAGCGGCCACGCAGCCCACCAGACACGGTGAAGATCGAGCCGTTGGGCATGCCCAGATAGCTACCGTACTGGGTAGAGGTCTGGCCGGCGCCTGACTGGATGTTCACCAGGTTGTCTTCCCACGTGAACCAGTCCATGGAGGCGTTGAGCAGCACCGCAGTGCGCGGGAAGAAACGCCACTTGAAACTACCCTCTGGGCCGTAGCCCACCCGGGAATTGTAGTTCGTCTGGTTGTCGATGTTGGCGCCGGCGGGCACCTTGTAGTCGTCGAAAACGAAGTGACCACCGGCCTGGGCCTCGAGGGCACCGCCAGGATGGAAGGCCAAGGCTCCTGCCAGGTCGTTGCTCAGGTGCGTGATGAGCGCATTGCTGGTGTCGTACCACGCCTCGGACTCTCGGCTGGAGCTGGCGAAGGTCTCCGACAGGTCGAAGCCGATCATGGACTTGGGCAGCAAGCCCAGATCCAGGTCGAACTTGCCGTCGCGGAAGCGGTCGAGGTTCGACAGTTCTGAGCTGAGATACTTGCGCAGGTGGTAGGCCGCGCCAAGGTCCAGCTTGATGTCCTGCCCGTCGAGCTTGAGTTCGGCAGAGGGCACGACCATCAGAGCAACGCCGGCTTCCTCATTGGTTTCCATGAGGTAGGCGTTGGTGCGATACTTCGAACCGAGGATGAGCTGTGGGACGAGCTCTGCATCGCCGATCCGAATGTGGTCGCCAGGTTGCGCGTGCGCCGTGGCCGACACGCACACGGACGCAAGCATGACGCCGCCGACGAGCGACTTCAATCGAATGCTGCTGCAATCCATCTGTACCGTCACCGTGGTTTCCTCAATGTCAGTGTGCGCACAACGGCACCCCACAGACGCATCTGGGCGGCACCACTAACGTGGAAGCAGGAGATAGTAAGGGCTTCGCCCTGAAAATCATCAACGTCACGTAGCTGTGCCCTACTGGAACTGGCTTGTGGGAGGCGGCTGGTCACCGAAGTCGATGCCGAGGTCGAGTGCCTCGGTCTCGTCTTCGTCGGTGATCGCGGATTCAATGACTTCGATAGAGGTGGTGCCGGGCTGGGCACCCCCGCCACCGCAGGCGTCTGCTTCAGCTCGGAACTGCCGCACCTTGGACAGTGCGATGGCGATCTTGCGGAAGTCGTGCTGAGCGCGGTCCTTCTCACCATCGGCGAGGGCCTGCTTGAGGCCCACCCCCGAAGATTCGGAGACTTCGAGCAGCGCGCGCATGGTGGTGAGCTTGCGCGAGATGCACTGGATAGCCACCATGTTGTGCTCGCGCTCGGCGGCCTCGACCATCTTGGAGACGTCCTTGACCGACGCGCGCATTTCCTCGAGGGCCATGTCCGTGAACCGGATCATTTCCTCGGGGGAGCTCTGACTGCTCTGCTCGATCTGCCCGGACACTGTCGTGTCCTGCGCGCTGGCAGCCAGAGGCAGCAGCGCGACACAAAGAGCAAGAGCAACGATTAGCCTGCGAAACATAGAGTCGACCTCCCTACCAACGGGTCGGGGGGGGGCGGTGAAGAGGGATGGTATAGTCCTTCGGCCGGACTTTCAAGGCCACTGACCAGTTTGGACACCATCGACACCGCACACCTCCACGGGAGAGTAGTGGACACGACAACACGGAGCGATCCGTGGAACGTGACTTTTTCTACCCGGGGGAGAGAATGAACGGGTACATGACCTCGGTGTCGGTCTCGAGGTCTGCGGGGAAGCGCCAGGTGCGGACCTTCAGCGCAATGCAGCTGGCCAGTTCGGAGTCGCCGGTGCTGTTGCCCAGGACCTCGACGCTGGAGACACGACCGCTGTTGATATACCACAACAGCTCGACGCGACCGCTGAGCTGTGGATTGGACTTCAGGCGCTGTTCGTAGCATGCCTTGACCTGTCCGGTGTACTTGCTGATGGCGGACTTGATCTTGGCGGGGTCGCCGCCAGAGACGTCGACGGTGCCAGAGGAGATGCGACCGGAGACCTTGGTGGCTGGGCCGTCGCCCACGGCAGCGCTGCCGCCTTTGGCCTTGGCGAGGTCGCCGATGGAGGCATCGTCACGTCCGGTACCGGAGCCGGTGCCACGTTTCTCGCCCAGGGCTTCGTAGGTGCCCTGCTCGACGCCGCCAACCTCTGCGAGGGCTGCGTCGAGGTCCGTGCCTACGCCGCTGCCTTCGCCGAAGAGGTCGTCGGTGTAGCTACCGGATGCGGACTCGCCGCGGGTACCGATGAGCTTGAGAAGCAGAGACTTCTCCATGACTTCGGCTTCCATCTGCTGCTTGCGGCGGATTTCGTCGGCGGCCTTTTCCTCGACCGTCTTCTCACGGACTTCCACCTGCTCGACCGGCTCGGATTCACTGGCGCCGCCGGCTTCTTCTTCTTTTTCCTTGGCTACCGACGGCCCTTCGCCTTCGTCCGGGATCTCTTCGGCCTCAGCCGGATCGAGTGGGTCGGAGGGCGGGATGGCGAGCTTCACGAAGCGCTCGGGGAGCACATCGCTGGGAAGCAAGGCCGGAGTTGGCACCGAGTTGACGTAGACCACGAAAACCGCAGCCATGAGCGTGAACAGACCCAAGAACCCGAGGAAGACCGGGTCGTCTTCGGTGAACAACTTGGGCCGGAAGTCGGTCTTGTAGGTGGGGTGCAGCGGCTCGGGCGGGGCCGGGACGAACTGGAAGAGCACCGTGACGTTGTCGATGCTGATCTTGCCGCGGTTCTTTTCGGCAAGGGGGAAGACCCACACATCGCCCTTGCGCTTGGCCAAGCCGCTCTTGCCGAGCGACTCGAGGGCCTGCACACCGTCCTTGGTGGCGATCTTGCCGACCATGGATGGAAGGAACCTGAGGAAGTATTTGTCGCCCTTCGCAACGAAGAGCGGGAACTTCCGAGGAACCTTGGGGAGTGGATAGGAGAAGGTGGCCTTCGGCGATGCGCCGACGGTGACCGTATTCCCCACACCGATACGTTTCTCCTGAACGATCTTGCCGTCCTGGAGGATACCGATGCGAAGCACCTTGACAAGATTCTGCCGCGGTGCGGGTTGCTTGCTTACGGGCTTGCGGGGGGGGGCAGCTGCCATGCGTCCTTACCCTACCTACTGTGGGGGCTTCTACCTTAATTCGACCAGGGACCCGAAGACTTTAGTAAAGTTTACCGGTCAAAGGGTTCCAGAATGATTTTTTTATCCTCTCCTGGACCACGACGCCCGTCCCATCGGCATCTTTCGACACCCGGAGGCATGCTTGTGGTCGGGCAGTGGGAGGAATTCGGACGCAAAAAAGGGGCGGATTGCTCCGCCCCTCGTCCAGACTCGTAGATTGAACCCGCTAGGCGTCAGGTTCCCTGGTACACGACGAAGCGGAACTCGGAGAACTGCGCCTGACCCGCGGTGTACATGACCTCGCGGATAACCGAGAAGGGCAGGTTCTTGTCGCACTGCATCAGAATGCGACCCTTGAACTCGTGCTCTTCCGACGCCGTCATCTCGGCGAGCTGCTTGGAGTCTTCGGCCTTCTCGAGAAGACGATCGTAGAGCCGCGTAATGAGCTGACCCTTCTTCTCGTCGTCGGGGACCGCCACCAGCATCTCGCCAGGGTTCTCTTCGTCAGCCTCTTCGGTGAGTCGGAGCACCTCGACACCGTCCACGACCACCAGGCTTCGGGTGACCACCAAGTTGACGGCAAGCGAGGGCTTGACCATCGTGGTGGAGACCGGGAGCACAAGGTCGTCGGACGCCGCGACAGAGATGTCGTCGGTGGAGTAGGACTTCAGCAGGAAGACAAGGATGATGGTCATCATGTCCATCATGGACGTGATGGACAGTCCTCCAGCGTCCGCATCTCTCTTCGCTTTCTTGAGAGCCATTGTCTACTCCTGTTACTCGGCGCCGCCGGCGATGACTACGAAGGGGAACAGCGTGCGGGCCGCGCCATCGGCGTTCTTGGAGTCCACATCCTCGCGGCTGTGGTCCATGACCTTCACGATAGTCTCGTAAGGAATCCGAGACTCGGGCACCAAGATGACGTTTTCGTCATCCGGATACTCGTCCTTGATCTGACCCAGAATACGCGTCAGCTCGAGGACATCGTAGTCCTCCAAGCTCGCGCATTCCGAACCGGGGCAAGGAATGGTGGGAGGACGGTCTTCACCTTCGGCGAGCTCGGGAGCTCCTTCCGGGAAGAGAACGGCGTCGGCGCCCGCAACGGTGATGCCCATGTTGGTGATCATCAGGGACAGCATCAGTGGGGGCTTGTCGTCGGGATCCTGCTCAACCTGCTGGGGCTGGCCAATGGCCGGGAGTGTCGAGTCGATCACCGCGAGGGTCACGAACGACGAGGCCATGAGCAGGAACGGGATGAGGATAGTGACGAGGTTCATGATAGGAACCAGGTCGAGCTCTTCCGCATCCTGAATTTTTTTCCTACGGCTCACGGGAGCCTCCTGCTAGCGAAGGTTGTGCCCCGGGGGGCAGAGAGGGGTGGGGGAGAGCCCGGAGGGGCTAACCCGCCACCTCTTCCTTCAGGGAGCCGCGACGGCGGGCGCCCAGCAGGTTGACGGTCTTGAGGGCGTACAGGTCGATCTCGTTCATGATCTTGGTGGTCTGGCTCTGGATGATAGAGAACAGCACCAAGGTCGGAATTGCGACGACCAAGCCGGAAGCAGTGGTGAACATGGCGGTAGAGATACCGGCCGCCAGCATGGTCTGCTTGGTCTCGGCAGAAGCGCGGGCCACGGCCTCGAAGGCCATGATGAGGCCCTGGATGGTACCGAGCAGTCCGGTCAGCGTGGCGACGTTGGCCAGCATGGACAGGAACGGGGTGCGCTTGGCGAGCTTCGGGAAGACCTCGAGGACGGCCTCTTCAACCGCATTCTGGATCTCGACGTCGCCACGGTTGGCGCGGGTGAGGCCAGCCTTGAGGACGCGGGGAAGAGCGGAGTTGGGCTCGGCGTTACAGAGCTTGATGGCACGGTCGATGTTGTTGGCCATGATCAGCTTCTGAATCTGAGCCATGAACGCCGTACCATTGATGTTGGCGCGGAAAACGACGTAGTAAATACGCTCGGCGGCAATCGCGAGGGCGAACACGGCAGACGCCAGGATACCCCACATGAATGGGCCACCCTTGTGCATTGCGTTGATGAAGAAGCTCATCCCGGTACCTCCTGCTGGACAGGGACTTTTTGTTGACGCTCACCTGCATCTGGGTACACGAAACGGGACTGTTCGTCACAGATGCTGGAACGGATGGACTCTACTGAACTGGCCCCTGTTTGTCACCCGAACCCTGTCATTTCCATGTCAGAGCGGCTGATGGGACCAGGAGACGGTTGATTAGAAGGGTTCTTGCTCTACCGAGCGGACGATCTTGGGAAGGAAGGACTCGCGCAGCTCGAGCGAGTAGGAACCTTCGAGGTTCTGGCGCGTGATGACCATCATGACCTCAGGCTTGTGGACCTTACCCACGATGACCTCTTCTTCGAAGCGGAAGGTCTGGCGGGACTGAGCGTGCGCTGGCTGGGCCAGCAGCGCGACCAGGAGAGCGATGGATACAGGGACCAGGATTCTCATATGAGGGCTACCTATCACGTTCTGGATGACCAGCCCCGGACGGAGTGGCTAACCACCCCAGGGGTTCTCAGGCGTTGTGGTTCCTTCGGACGAGGGCTCGGCGTCGTCGCCTGTTTGGCCGGCGGCGTCCTCCGTGGCGGTCCCTGGGTCGGGCACGCTGGGAGCGGTTGGCTCGGGCGTCGAGTCCGGAGACTCTGACACCGGCTCCGTCGGAGCGGTTCCCTGGCCTTCCGCGTCGTGGACGGCTTCCATCCACTCACCGGGTGCGGGGGCGGGCAGTGCGGGCTCGGAAGCGGGCGCCGTGTCGGCCGGAATGTCCACAGATGAGGCCTCTGTGCCCGCCGCGGGTTCGGGCGTCGGCGCGGGTTCGGGCGTCGGCGCGGGTTCGGGCGTCGGCGCGGGTTCGGGCGTCGGCGCGAGTTCGGGCGTCGGCGCGGGTTCGGGCGTCGGCGCGGGTTCGGGCGTCGGCGCGGCTTCGGGAGTGGCGCCGGCACCCGGTGTGGCCTCTGGCGTGGGCCGGGAGGCAGGCTCGACGGGAGGGGTGACCACGCCCGCGGCTTCCTGGGCAGCCTGTTGCGCGGCCTGTTCGGCCTCGAGGCGACGCTGAGCTTCCTCTTCTTCCTGCTTCTTCTGCTCGAACTCTTCGAGGAATCGCTGGTCTTCTTCACGCTTCTTGCGGCGCTCTTCGGCGCGCTTGCGGCGATCCTCAGCGCGGGTAGCGCGCACCTTCTCTTCCTCGTACTGGGCCACCCAGGCGTCGGCGAACTCGACGTCGGCACCGGCCATGCCCTTGTACTGGTCGAGGACCTGCATGGCCTCGTCGTACCTCTTCTGGTGATCGCCGTAGAGGATGGCCAGGTTGAGGTAGGGCTCGGGCCGGCCCGGAGCCAGCTCCATGACCTTCCGATATTCCTTCTCGGCTTCTTCGAAGCGCTCGAGACCGCGGTAGCCGATGCCGAGGTTCATATGGATCGTCGGATCCTTGTCGGACGACTTCACCGCTTTTTCGAGCAAGGGGACCAAGGCCGCGTAGGCACGATTGTCCAAATGCACTTCTGAGAGGAAGAGCATGGCGTCCAACAGCTCGGGGTTGATCTCGAGAGCCCTCTCGTAGGATGCGCGAGCCTCGAAGGGATGGTCCTCGAGGAAGAAGATGCGGCCCAGGTAGGCGTGCAGGTGGGCGTTCTCTTTTGCGCCAACGACGAAGTTGAAGGCGCGGTTGATGATGAACTTGCCCAGCTCGAGCCTGTCCTGCTGGATGTAGATCAGCGCCAGGTTGGCGTAGATGGACTGCGCGTTGGCGTTGATGCCCAGGGCCCTCTTGGCTTCGGTTTCGGCTTCTTCGAGGCGACCCTGCTGGACCAACATGCCAATGCTGGCGACGTGCAGATCCATGTCGTCGGGGGCGGCGCGCATGCCCTGGCCGTAGACCTGCACAGCGTAGTTGTAGTCACCATCGGCTTCGGCCAGTCCCCCAAGGCGAAGCCAGGCGGCGCCCAGCTCCGGGTCGAGCTGGGTGGCCTTGCGGTAGGCCTGTTCGGCCATGGCACGATTGCCGATCTGTTCCTGGGCCAAGCCCATGTTGTAGGCCACGGTGGCCGACTCGGGCAGATCGACCTCGAGCTCCTTGAGCAGCGACAAGGCGCGGCGGGAGTCTTCGAACTTGCCTGTGGTGAGCAGCGCCGTGGCCTCACGGGCCTTCTCGCGCCGGGCGATGGCCTTCTGCTCTTCGGTGAGCACCGCAGGCACCATTGTTGCGGGCAAGCCCGTGGTGCCATTGGCGGAGCCGGTGGACGCGGTGGCGCCACTGCCGTCGGGGGCGGTGGTGGCGCCATCGGGGACCGCGGGCTCGGGAGGGGTCTTGTTGAAGCAGCCGGACAGGCCCAGCAGCGCGAGGATGACGAGGGCGCGCATCACTCACCTCCCTGGGGGGCCGGTGCAGCCGGGGGCGGAGCGACGGGCGTGGTCGCAGCGGGAGCGGGCGTAGTCGCCGCCGGCTCGGGCGCAGGCTTGGGCACGAGGGTAGCATCCGGACCACCGACATCGATGTCCAACGGCCCCGTACGAAGCTCGACGTGAGGCTCGCTGCTGTAGTGGGCCTCGACCTTCTCGGCCGCGTACTCCTTGGGGAAGCGCTGATTGAGCAGGCCAATGGTCTTGGACTGCCACTCGGACCAGCGCTCATCCTTGGTGGCCTGCTCGAGGATACGCAGCGCCTGAGCCTTGCCCTTTTCTTCAACCGGGATGCGGAGCTTGTCCAGCTCTCCCTGGTAGATGATGATCATCTCATCGCTGAACCCCTGCGGGGGCGGCGCCTCGAAGAGCATCTCTGCGTAGTCGAAGTGGGCAGCAGCCTGGATGTACAGGGCGGCGGACGAATAGGTGAAGTCCGGGTACTTCTTGATGAAGGCCAGGCAGGAAGCGGCCAGAGCGCCGAGCTCTTCGGGCTTCTGCTGGACCAACAGCGGAGCATCGTGCTCCTGATCACCCGTGAACGTGACGTCGCGGAACGCTTCGTACTGCTCCCACAGGACCGGGAACGTGCCCTCGGCCGCGGCCTTGACGCCAGCGCCGGGGATCTTCTCACCGGCATCGACGAAGCCAACGTACATGCTCTCGAGTTCGGTCCACTCGCGCTCGACGCTACGCTTCTGACCCTGATTCTCGAGGATCTTGACGATCCGGTACTGGGCCGTCAAGGCGTGGTTGACGTCGGTGTCGCCGTAGGTGCGCAGGTAGCGACGGTAGAAGTCCAACGCCTCGCGCTCGCCCACCTGCTCCCACTCGTTGCCGGCCAGGTAGTAGGTCCTCTCGGCGTCGTCGTTGTCGGGCCAGCGGGTGGCGTACTGCTGCAGGCCGTTGGCCGCGGCGGCGTGCTCGCCCATGCCGATGCGCAGGAACGCAGCGTTGTAGATGGCCGCGGGGGCATTCTTGGAGTCCGGGAAGTTGCGGACGAGGTTGTCGTAGTAGCGGACCGCGGTCTCGAGCTCGAGGATCTGGGCGTAGTTGCCGGCGATGCGGAAGTACAAACCCTCGGAGCGTTCGTCCTTGGGGTAGACGTTGATGAAGTCCTCGAAGAGCACGATGGACTCGTCTACCTTGCCGATGATCTCGAGATTGTTGGCCTGGTTGTAGAAGGCCTCTTTGTAGTGCTCCGATTTGGGGTACTTCTCGCAGAACACCCTGAACGCTTCGGCGGCAAGGTCACGCTTGCCTTCCTTGGCAAGCTGGTTGGCCAGAATGAAGGTGGCGCCTTCTTCGAGACCCTGGATGGTCGTCAGAACGTCGCTACGAGCAACGCTGATGTTGTGCGCTTGTTTCAGTATTTCGCCCAGGCGCTTGGCGTCGGCCTGCAGCGAGACCATGTCGTCACGCTCCTGGTGTATCCGCAGGATCAAGCCAGCTGCGAACTCTGCCTCGGGGCCGTCAACGAAATCCCCAATGACCCTCTCGAAGCGCTCGAGAGCGTGGTCATAGTGGCCAAACTCGAAGTAGACCTGGGCCGGCAGATAGGTCAGGGCCGAGAGGTTGTTCTGACGAGCCTGGATGTAGGCGGGATCGGAGAACGCGGTGCTGACCACCTGGTCCGCTGCCTCGATGAACTCCTTGTGGTCATCGGAGAGCATGTAGACCTTGACCTCCGCGCCATACTCCGACGTTTCCACCCGCTCGACGATGGCATTATCGGGGCGCTTCTGCACCTCACCGTACTTGTCCACCAGCATCTGACGCCGGGTCTGCATGAGGCGGAACAGGGCGCCGTCGCTGAACTCGTGGGCGTCGGTCTTGAGGAGCTGCAGGAACTCCTTCTCGGCATCTTCGAAACGCTTGGCCTGGAACAGGGCGTCAGCCAGGTACCACTCCATCTGGTAGTAGTCGTCGGCGAACGGGAAGCGCAGCAGGTACTCGCGGTACTTGTCGGCAGCTTGGGAGAACAACGAGGGGTCGCCCTTCTCCTGGGCTTCGAGGTGGAGGTCCTTGGCCACGTTGGCGGTGGACTTCTCGGTGTAGCCACGGGCCACAGCCAGCGCATCGGGGTTGGCCCTGTTGGCCGCCCACCAGCCGGTGCTGTCGTTGTAGCGTTCCACCAGCACACGCTCGGCATCGGCAGAAGCGATGGCGTCGGGGGTGGGCAGCGACATCCAGAGCTGGGCAACCTTGAACTGGTACTCGGGGTTCTCGGGGTTGGTGGGCCAGCGGGTCTGGAGGTACTCGTAGGACTCGATGGCCTCCATGTAGCGGGCCTGCTTGGTGAGCACGTCGGCGAGCTGGATGTAGATGTCGTGCTCGTAGTCGCGCTGCCCCACGCCCTCGAAGAACTGTTCGGACACCCTCAGGGGGGACGTCGTAGTGCCAGTGGAGCGGGTCAGCAGGTCGGACATGTCCGCGAATGAGATGGCCGCGTACTGGATGGCTTCCGGCTTCATGGAGGACTGCACGCCCGTGGAGAGCATCAGCCGGTCCGAGTAGTCCAGCAGCTGGATGAACAGCCCCATGGCAACGTAGTACTCGTCGAAGCGCTCGGCGCTGGCGAGGCGGTAGTGGGACCAGGCCAGCTTGTACAGACCCTTGTCGTAGAAGCGGGCGTCTTCTCCACCATCGACGATGCGCTGGTAGTGGACGATGGACTCGACCAGGTCGTTGGCGTCGTTGAAGTAGTACTCACCCAGCCGCATCGAGGCGTCGTTGATGAAATCCGAGCTGGGGAAGTCGGCCACGACGACCTTCATGGCATCGAGCCCACGGTCCACGTCCGCGAGCAAGGCGTTTTCTTCCGTCAGGCAGTAGCCCAACATGTAGTAGACGCCGTCGATGTTGTCGTAGCTGGGGTACACGTCGACGATGCCGTCGTAAAGGGCCAGGGCCTTGCCGTAGTCCTTGAGAGCCGCCTCGGGGGGATCCGGCAGTTCGGCGTCGGGCTCGAGGTTGTCGAGCACTTCCTGGAACTCGAGCAGCCGATCGTTGAAGTTGGCATCGGCGACGAGAAACTCGTTCTCGGCGTCCTCGAAGTACAGCTCGGCCAGCCGGAACATCACATGGGGTGAGGCTTCGGACCGGGGGTACTTGTCGAGGAAGTCCTCGAAGCGAGCCTTGGCGAGGGTGCGTAGGGCGTCTTCGTCGTCCCGCAGGCCGGCGATGATGCGACCGTAGCCGTCGACGATCTGGCGGCGCTTGAGGGTCTCGATGAGTTCGACGTAGGAGCGAGCGTCGTCTTTGAACTCGCCCATGCGCGTGACATAGCGATCGTGCACTGCGTCGAACTCGGCGACGTGCTCGGGGATGGGCCCGGTGAGGCGCTCGACCTGGATCTGCGGCTCGTCGGCCGCGTCGGTCGTGCCGGCCTGCTGGGCCTGCGCGGTGCTCGCCACGGTGAGCAGGAGCAACAGCACGGAGGGGGAGATGCGGACCACTTCAGTCCTCCAGCTTGGCATGGATGGCCTCGAAGCGCCGGTCCAGTTCCTTCATCAGCTCGACGCGCTCTTCGTTGAGCTGCTCGATGCGATCGCTCACTTCGACCTTGCGAAGCCAGTAGACGTCCACAATGCCCATGTCGGCCTTCATGACGGAATCATTGAAGAATTCGGTGAGGTCGTCGAACCCGGCCCGGGTGGCGTCCACTCCGAGCTCGCTGGTCTCGTTCCACACACTGGAGATGCCAGACTCGAGCCTGGCGAGGCCGTTGGCTTCGCGGATGAACTCCTGCTCGAGGCGAACGATCTCTTCTTGTTCGACCCGGGTGAGGAGGGTGGCGATGTCGTCGATGCGCGACGTCACTTTGTCGATGTCACCCCAGAGCATGTCGACGCGACTGAACAGGTCGTAAGCCCCGGGAGCGGTGACCTTGGAGCGGTACTCGCCCAGCTCTCGACGCACGCCAGTGAAGTTGTCCTTCACGGTCTCGTCTATGCCGGCCACCTGAGCCCCGGAGGGCTCGGCCTGGGCGCCCATGATGCGCCGCAGTGTGGATTCGCTCTGGAGGGGACGAAGCCGTGAGATGGCGTCGCTGAGGTTGTTCTGGACCTTGTCGAGTTCATCCTGCAGGTTGCGGACATCGGCGGGATCCACACGGTGCTGTCCGCTGTCGAGGTACTCGACGGTGGCTTCGGCTTCGGTCAGCAGTTCGCGTGCGACCTGTTCCACCAGGAAGGCCTGGGACTGGACCGCGCGAACCTGATCGGCCTGCACATGCTCGCGCTCGACCGTGGCGAGATCTTCGCGCTGGTCGGCTGAGGCCACGTCGGTGACCAGCATACGTTCCTGCTGGATGGCCCGGACGTGGGTCTGGGTGGAGCCGGTGGTGTTGGCCAGGAGGTAGTCTTCCTCGAGGGCCGCCAGATCGCTCATGAGGGAGACCTGGTCCACGCGCATCCACTTGAGGGTCTCGTAGGCGTTCTGGAACGCGCCCAGGCTACTGACTCCCGAGGCGAATGCTGCGTCGAGCTCTTCGGCGATCTCGGAGCTGGCGTCGAGCTCGCGGCGCTGGGAGTCCAGCTCGCGGCGCATGTCCACGATGGATGAAAGGTCCTGGCGGTTGTAGAGCATCTCTGCGGCGAAGGGGGGGAGCCCTTCCCTGTCGAGGCGATCCAGGGCGTCATCTTCAGCCAGACGTTCGAAGAACAGCCGAGGCTGCTCGCGGGAGACGGCCACGGCGGCCACGAGATCCCGGATGGGGCTGTATTCGGTGACCACGCGTTCGTAGGCGGCGTTGGCGTTCTCGTAGCGCTCCTGCTTCATGTGCAGGTGACCGCGGACGACCTTCAGCTGCGCGGCGTAGCGGTGCTCGGGGAACGCCAGTAGGAAGATCTCGACGGCGCGGATGGCTTCTTCGAAGGCCGCAAGCTGCTCGTCGCGAACCGCGGCGGTCTCACCCTGCTTGATGAAGGTCCACACCAGCTCGTAGAGCTGATCGGCGAAGTAGCGGGAGTCGCGGCCCACCTCGAGGTAGGCGTCGGTGGCTTCCTGGTAGTTGCCGAGTTCGTACTGAACGCGACCGTAGGCCAGGTTGGCCAGGTCGACCACCTCGCGGACTTCCGCGTTGGTGATGGGCGACTCGGTGACGTGCTCGAACTCCATCGCGGCGTCTTCGAGGTTCTCCTGGAGCACCAGGATGGTACCGACGAAGTAGTGGGCCTGAGCCTGATGCTCACTGCCCTCGCAGCACTCGAGGAACAGGGACTTGGCCCGCGCCCAGTCACCCTGCCGGTACAACGACTTGGCGACGGTGTAGTTGATCAGGGAGTTGGTCGCGACGCGACGGGTAGCGATGTACTGGTTGTACAGGTCGTAGAACGCAGTGGAGTCGCCGGTGATGCCGTGGAGCTCGAGCAAGCGGCGCACGGCCCCCGCGAAGAAGGGGTGGGCTTCGCCCTGATCGACGATGCGCTGATAGGCCTCCCGCGCCGTGGCAAAGTTCTCGAGCTGGAAGAGGGTCTCGCCCAGGTACCACTCGGCGTCGGTGCGCACGGTATCAGAGCCGATGGCCCCGGACCGGATGAGCACGTCGAACTCGAGGGCAGCACGCTCGGTGTCACCCATCAGCGCGGAGAAGACGGCATCTTCGTAGCGCTTCTGAGCTTCTTGGGCTGAGAGGAAGCCGGAGCGGTTGGTGGCCACCGAGGCGATGTGCCCCAGCGAGTCACGCTGCTCGGTCTGCCGAGCTTCGAGCTCCGCCAGCCGGGCCTGGATGTCCAGATCATCGGCCACCGCAGGGCCGACGAACAGGCCTGCGGCGAAAAGGAGGACGCCGAGCCGCTTCAGCGGAGGCACCAGGGGGTATGGAGAGGCCATGGCCGCCTCAGATTCCAGAGGGACCGACCCGCGTGCAGCTCAGGTCGTACTCGACCCATGGGCGCTCGACGAAGGAGCGGCCGATGCCCTTGCGCTCCTTCACACGGACCCAGACCTCGCAGGACTTGCCGTCTTCTGCGGTGAACGCGTAGCTGGACTGGACGTTGAAGGTGTACTGATCCACATAGGAGAAGACACCGAAGCCGTTCCCACGCAGCACCATGGAGACCGCGATGGTGTGATTTCCCGCGGGAATGGGACCGTCATGGAGCTTGAACTCGGACTTTCCGCTGAGGGACTCGTCCAATACGGTCTTGGAGTAGATGCTCTGCCCGTCGAGATAGTAAGCCACCGACTGGATGGTGAAGGCCGGACCGAGCTCGTTCTTGTGCCACAGCACCGCGCGGGCGCCGGACGTCGAGCCCTGGATCACGATCTCCTTGAGGAGTTGGAGTGTGGCCTTGGCCCTGAACACCTGCTCCTTGAGGCCGTTGACTTCTTCTTCGGCGGTAAGGAGGCGGCGATTGAAGTCGGGGGAGTCAGTCCCGATCTGGGCGTCCAACGGCTCTTCGGCAACTTGGGTGGCCGCAGGTGCGGCCCCATCGCTACCGGGAGCTGGGTCGTCGGACTGCGCAAGTGCCGAGCTGGTCCAGGTAAAAATGACCATGACCAGCAAGAGGCTCCGCAAGATGCGTTCCATTCCGGGTTCTCCTGCCTGCTTGTGCGACTGCGTGCTCCGCAGCCGCCAACGCTCGAGACATACCCCACCTATACGGCCGGCCGTGAGCTGGGGTTCCACCCTATACCGTCCCGCCCCGAGGGGTGTCAACGATAGTGAAAAAAGGGTTTCTGACGCTCTGGAGGGGACTTCGAGGGCCTCGGGCGCGGGCCCGTAGCTCTCCTGTGAGGCCGGTCCGGAACCCCTTAATCACCGGTGTCGCCCTCGGAATCGTCGGCCACCGTGGCCAACTCGGGCTCGGGGTCGAACTCGAGCAAAGCCTCAACAAAGCGATTGTGCAGCTGCCGGGCGCGGGACAGCGGACCGCGGATCTGGTTGATCAGGAAAGCGAAGGCGTACACTTCGCCGTCGTCGGCATCGACGTAACCGGTGAGGCAGTGCACGCCGTCCAGAGATCCGGTCTTGCCACGCACCCGGCCCACCTGATCCTCTTCGCGGAAGCGGGAGCGCAGGGTGCCGTCCAGCCCGCCGATGGCCATGGCGGACCGAAACTCCGGGCCAACCTGCCGGTCGTCGTGCATGTCCACCATCACCGCTGTGAGCAGCTCGGGACGCAGCCCGCCCACACGGGTCAGGCCCGAGCCGTTGACGATGGTGTCGCCCTCGAGGTCGAGGCCCAAGCCTTCGAGGTACTCACGCACCACGACGAGGCCCTTTTCGGTGGTGCCGGGTACACCTCCGTACTCGGCGCCCATGGCCATGAGCACGGTCTCGGCCATAAAGTTGTTGCTGTGCTTGTCCACGGACTGGAGGATCACCGCCAGCGAGGGGGAGCGCTGCCGCACCAGCAGTTCGGCGTCGTCGGGGGTGCTGCCGTCGATGTAGCGCCCCTTGACGGAGATGCCCTGGTCCTTGCACAGCGCCGCGAAGGCCCCGGTGAAGTAGGCGGTGGGGTCGCCCACGGACCGGTAGTAGCGCTGGGTGTCGCTCTGGACGGGCACCACGCCCTTGACGGTGAACCGGGTCTTCACACCGGCGATCTCGCGATCGAGCTCGAGCCAGCGACGACCGTTGGCCGCCCCGGTGGTGGTCTCGTTGACCACTTCGATGACCGCCGAAGGGGTCTCGATCTCGATGCGCCCCGGCTGGCCCAGCTCGGGACCAGGGCTGATGAACAGCGCCACGGTGTTGAAGTTGAGGGAGAGGGCCCCAAGGGGCGGGTAGTAGGCGGGGCCGTTCGCCTTGTCCAAGGGCTTGCTCCAGCCAGGGACGTAGGGGACGGACTCGAAGAAGTCGTCGTCGAAGACCACATCGCCGGTGATCTTGTGGACACCCTCGAGCTTCAACTCCTGCACGAGCTTCCACAGCCGCTCGAGCACCATGGTGGGATCGCCACCGCCACGCACGTAGAGGTCACCGGCCAGCACGCCATCATCGCCCAGCTCGCCGCTGTGGAGCAGATCGGTGGTGAAGGTGTAGGCCGGACCCAGGGTGCGGAGGGCCGCCGCGGTGGTGATCACCTTGGTGGTAGAGGCCGGGAGCAGCGCATCGCCGGCGTTGCGGGCGTAGACCTCTTCTCCTGTACGCACATTCACAACTTGCACGGCGGCCGGAGAACGCCTCAGCAGCGCGTCGTCCATCAGGGGGTCGAGGATGAGCGCCATGGCGGAGATTTCCGCAGACTCGACGGTGGTGGCGACAGCAGCGGCGGGCTCGGCCGACACGGGCCCAGCCATACCCGCGGCGAGGGTGAACACCGCCGAAAAGCGTAGGAACTGGCGAAGGATGCCTGAGGCTGAATTCATGGGGCACGGGGCGTGGAGCGATCGGGAGAGGATGGAAGACATCATAGACTCGAACACCACAGGGAGCATAAACTGTCACAGCCGACGAAAAAGGTATTGGCGACCCGCGTATGGAACCCCACACGAGCAGGGATACGACGGCAGGCCTTGCCATGGCAAGAGTTTACATCATGCTCTACCTCAGGGATAGGGGCTGCGAGCACGGGGGCCCGCGATTGCCATCGACCCCCACGCGTGTCAAGGGTTCCCCTTGGAGGTAGCGCGATGCGTTCTCGTCCCGGCCAAGCCGCACAACTCTCCCTGTTCCTGGTGGCGCTGTGCAGCACGGCAGCGAGCGCCGCCGAACCCGAGGCCTCGCGCATCACGACACCAGGCATGGGCCTGGCTACCGATGACGCCACCTCCAGCATCGCCACCAACCCGGCGCTGTTCGCCTTCGATCCGGATCTCGGCGCCGCGCTGTACTTCCAGCAGCGGGTGAACGATCCCCAGAGCGCCATCCAGCTGGGTACATCGGCGGGCGGGCTGGGGCTGGGGCTGTACTACCGAAGCGCCGGAGCCTCGAGCTCCCTGTGGGGCTTGCGCAGCAGTATGGGTCTGCACCTGGGTGAGGATCTCACCCTGGGCACGAACTTCTGGTGGTACCTGCCCCAAGGCAGCGACAACTTCACCGCCTGGGACCTTGGGCTGGGCTACCGGCCCTTGTCATGGCTGGGTTTCGGCGCCGTGGCCCGCAACATCGGCAGCCCCGGCGTGACCCTGGGCGTGGTCGGTGACTACGGCGCCGGCGTGGCCCTGCGCCCCATCGGGGATCGCCTGGTGCTGGGGGTGGACCAATACTTCACCGACCGCACCGCCCTCGAGGGCACGGATCTCGACCTGCCCGCCTACACCACCCAGCTCAGCTTGCGTGTCTCCCCGGTGGAAGGACTGCTCCTGCGGGCCTACGGCAACCAACACCTCGAGTTCGGCGCCGGCGTCCAGCTGGCCTTCGGCGGCACCGCGGTGGGCGCCTACGGCGCGGGGATGGGCCAGGACGACATGGCGGTCATCGGAGCCCTCGAACGCTCGGATCCCGGCGAACGCCTGGTGGGCATCTTCGATCGGGTTCCCCTGCTGAAGATCGACTCGTCCTTTCCCTACGAGTCCCGCGCCACCCTGTTCGCCCCAGCCCAGGAGTCCTACCTGCACCTGCTCCGGCGTCTGCGCGAGGCCGCCACCGACCGCAGCGTGCGGGGGGTGGTGATCCACCTTGACCGCTCCCCCTTCAGCTGGGGACAAGTCGAAGAGCTGCGCGGCCTGGTGAGCGACCTGCAGGAGGCCGGACGGCCCGTGGTGGTCTACCTGGACGAAGCGGCGGGCAACAAGGACTACTACCTGGCCTCCGCCGCCGATCGCGTCTACCTGCACCCTGCTGCGGAGCTGGATCTCATCGGCCTGTCCGCCGAGACCCTCTACTTCCGAGGTACCCTGGACTTGGTGGGGATCGAGCCCGAGTTCCACAAGCGAGCGGAGTACAAGGCGGCGCCCGAGACCTACACCCGCCACGAGCCCTCGGACCCAGCAGCCGAGCAGATGAACGCGCTGCTGGACGATCTCTACGGAGCCCTGGTGGCCGGCGTGGCCGAGGGGCGCGGACGAGACGCCGCCGACATCGAGGCCATCATCGACGCGGGCCCCTACACCGCTGCCGAAGCCGAAGAGGCCGGCTTGGTGGACGGCCTGCTCTACCCAGACCAGCTCGATCGCGAACTGGACGACACCTTCACCAGCACCTACCTGCTGGACGACGAGTACCTCGACCAGCTCCCCCGCAGCGGCTGGCACGCCCCTCGCCGCATCGCTGTAGTGCTGGTGACCGGCGCCATCACCTCGGGCGACTCTCAGCCCCCCAGCCTCTTCGGCGGGGGCAACGCCGGCGCGGCCACGGTGGTCAAGGCCCTCGAGCAGGCCGGTCGGGATCCCACGGTCAAGGCGGTGGTGCTGCGGGTGGACAGCCCCGGCGGCTCCGCCTTCGCGTCCGAGGACATCCACCGCGCGGTCCAACTGGTCCAGGAACGGGACAAGCCCGTGGTGGTCAGCATGGGCGGCGTGGCCGCCTCTGGCGGCTACTACGTGGCGGCCGGGGCCGACGCCATCTTCGCCGAGCCGGGCACCATCACCGGCTCCATCGGGGTGTACGGGGGCAAGATGTCCCTGGCCGAGCTGTACGAAAAGGTGGGCATCGGCTCCACCGCCTGGACCCGCGGTCGCCGCGCGGGCATGTGGTCCAACGCACGGCCTCTCGATCCCATCGAAGACGCCGCCATTGAGCACATGATCGACAACACCTACAGCGTCTTCAAGGCCCGGGTCGCCGACGGCCGAGACCTCCATCCCGACCGGGTGGAGAGCCTCGCCCGCGGACGGGTTTGGTCCGGCGCTCGGGCCCACGAGCTGGGCCTGGTGGACGAGCTGGGCGGGCTGTTCGACGCCGTGGACCACGCGCGAGAGCTGGCGGGCATCCGGGAGGGCGCGCGCTACCAGCTGGTCACCTACGACAGCAACGCCGACACCCTGGGCGACCTGCCGCGGCGGCTCATCCGCGCCGCGGTGCCGATGACAGCCCCGCCGGAGCTACCCACCGAGCTGGAAGCCCTGCGCACCTGGAACGTCCTGCGTGACGAACATCTCTTCATGATCATGCCGTACTCGGTGGAGATCCGTTGAGCAGCCGCGCCATCCGCGTCCTGGTGGTGGACGATGATCGCGCGGTGCGTGCCGCCTTGGCGGTCAACCTCGCCAAGGCCGGCATCGAGGTCACCCTGGCGGAGAACGCCGAGCGCGCCCTCGAGCTGCTGGAGCAACAGCCCGTGGATCTGGTGCTCACCGACGTGCGAATGCCGGGGATGGGGGGGCTCGAGCTGCTCGAAGCCATGCGCCCCCGCTGGCCCCGCATCGAGGTCGTGGTGATGACCGGCTACGGCAATGTCGACGACGCCGTCGCCGCCATGAAGACCGGGGCGGCCGACTACATCATCAAGCCCGTCAGCAAGCAGGAGCTGCTGGTGATCATCGAGCGCGCTCTCGAGGCTCGGGACCTGCGAGCCGAAGTGGTGGCCCTCAGGCGCGAGGTGAAGGCCCAGTGGGGCCTACCGGACATCGTGGGCACCAGCATGGCCATGCAGAAAGTGCAGGATCTGGTCAACGCCGTGGCCAGCACCAGCGCCTTGGTGCTGCTCCAGGGCGAGACCGGAACGGGCAAGGGACTGGTGGCTCGGGCTATCCACCAGGTCAGCGACCGCCACGCCGCCCCCTACGTGCGGGTGAACTGCGCCGCGCTGCCCGACACCTTGCTCGAGAGTGAGTTGTTCGGCCACGAGCGGGGTTCCTTCACCGGTGCGGTGCGCAATCACCAGGGCCGCTTCGAGCGAGCCGACGGAGGCACCCTGTTCCTGGACGAGATCGGCGACATCTCCCCCGCTATGCAGGTCAAGCTGCTGCACGTGCTCGAGAGCAGCGAGTTCCAGCGCCTAGGCGGCAGGGAGACCCTGCGCTCCGACGTGCGCATCGTCGCGGCCACCAACCGGAACCTGCGGCAACGGGCACAGGAAGGTCACTTCCGCAAGGATCTCTTCTACCGGCTCAACGTATTCGCCATCCGGCTGCCCCTGCTGCGGGAGCGCCCCGCGGACGTCCCTGCCCTGGTGCACCACTTCCTCGAGCGCTCCGCCCAGCGCAGCGGCGACCCGATCCACAGCGTCAGCACCGACGTCCTGGCACAGCTGCAGGCCCACCCATGGCCCGGCAACGTACGCGAGCTCGAGCACGTCATCGCCCGCGCGGTGATCCTCAGCACAGGCCCCGAGATCACCGCGGTCGAGCTGGGAGAGCAGCCGCTCACGCCCCCCTCGGCCAGCGGCGCCCTGCTGCCGGGCGAGACCATCGTCAGCGCCCTCGAAGGCCACGAGCGCAGGATGGTGATCCACGCCCTGCGCGAAGCCGACGGCGTGCAGGCCAAGGCCGCCCGCGCACTGGGCATCTCACGCTCGAACATGCACTACAGAATCAGGAAGCACGACATCGAGATCGAAAAGCTGGCCTGAACGGCCCTCTCATTCGAGGTACAGGGCCCGCAGCTCGTCGCAACCCTGCATCTCGAGCAGCATGTCGTTGGCTTCGTCGCAGGCTTCCACGGCCAGGCGCACTTCGCGAGCTTCGAGGTCGGCTCGGGTGCGCGCCCAGTCGTTGTCACACTGGTCGCGGAACTCGCCCTGGTTGTCCGCACCCAGGTCTTCCCAGGTGGCCGACCACTGCCCGAGACAGCGGGAGAGCCGCAGCGTGCTGCGGTAGCACAGCGTCTCGCAAGCATCGGCGCCGCAAGCAGGGGCAAACACGCCGCAGACTGCGACGAGGACGATGAGACGAAGGATGGTGGCCCAGGGCAGACTTGAACTGCCGACACAGGGATTTTCAGTCCCCTGCTCTACCAACTGAGCTACCGGGCCATCCAAAGATTTCGGGAAGGCAATCAATGCGCCATCCTGGAACGGCCATTGTTTACCGTGAGGAGAAAAGCCTGTCAACGGTCTTGCGTGCAGATCCCTAGCCACGCGATAGCGAGAGTCCTCACCCCGGCGGATCCGACCCCTATGCCGAAGCCCGACAGCGCCCTCCCCCCCTCCCCCATCCAGGCCGTCAGCTTCGACCTGGACGGCACGCTGTACGCCACCGGCCCCCACCGACTACGCCTGCTCCCCCGACTGCTCCCCCAGCTCGGGCCGATCCGCGCATGGACCACCTCCGTCGCCACGCTGCGAGGCCAGCGCCACGCTGATCTTCCGGATCGCATTGTGATCGACACCGCCGTCGCACTGGGCACCTCCGAGGACGAAGCCCGCGGGCGCCTGTGGTTCTTCCTCGAGCGCACCTGGATCCCTGGGCTCGTTCCCACCCACGTCCTCCCCGGCGTTCACGACGCCATCACCCTGCTGGATGCTCGCGGCATTCCTCGGGCCGTGGCCAGCGACCACCCCGTCGAAGGGAAGCTCCAGCGGCTGGGGCTGGCCGCAGGCTGGCGAGCCGGCCTCTGCGCCGAGGCCCTGGGCGCTCTCAAGCCCGACCCGGAAGTGCTGCAGGCCGCCGCGCGGGCCATGGGCTGCCCCATCACCGCGCTGCTGCACATCGGCGATCGACACGACACCGACGGTGAGGCAGCCCGCGCCGCGGGAGCGCGCTACCTGCATGTCTTGGACGAGCACGGCTCCACCGCCAGCCTGCCTGATCGGCTGGCCGCCGTCCTGGACGCCCCCAGCAGCCTGGAGACCTCACCGTGATTCCCCACTGGATCCTCGTCGGCGGCATCACCACCCCCCAAGACGCGCGCATCGCCGAAGCGCTGGGCGCCGACGCCATCTCCATCGTACTCACCCCCGGAGACCCTCGCGAGGTCCGCCTGGACGTAGCCGCCGAGATCGCCGCCAGCGTCACCATCGAGTCCGTGCTCGAGGTCAAGGATCCCAGCGCCGAGGAACTCCGCGCCGCCACGCTCACCGTCGAGCCCACCCGCCTGCTGATGCGGGGGGCACCGTCCCTGGACGAGCCCCCTCCCCTGCCCTGGTTTCGGAGCTTCCCCTGCCGCGGCCGCGCGGTACTTTCGGATCTCAAGGACCACCCAGGTGATCGTTTCCTGCTCGAGGTCGAACCCAGACTGCTGCCAGGCCAGCCCGAGTGGCAGCGGGACCGCACCCTACTGCGCGAGATTGGGCGCATGGGCGCCATGGTGCTGGGCGGCGTGCCCTGCGTCGATCAGCTCCCTGGGGTCATCGAAAAGGCCCGGCCGTGGGGTCTGCGCCTACGGAGCTGCGTGGAGCGTGAGCCAGGCTGGCTGGACCACGCCGCCCTCGAGCAGGCCATGATCACGTTGCGGGGACACCGGCGTTAGCGCAAGGCCCGCTACACACGTCGCCAGGCCCGCCAGACCCGAAGCGTCTTCACCACCCGGATGGGCGTGTAGATCAGCACCGCGGTCCACAGGAAAGGCCCCAGGATGTGAACCCTGAAGGCATCGACAGGCTGCAGGTGGCCCATGAAGGCGAAGGAGCGGGTGAGCCCACAGCCCGGGCAGCGCCATCCGGTGAGCCCGCGCCACAGACAGGTGGTGGGCAGCTCGTAGCCAAAAACACGCGTGGCCTCGACCGAAGGCTCGAGCAGCACGGATCCCAGGAGCATCAGCACGAACAGCCCGGTGAAGATCAGATCACCCTGGCTCAAGGGATGAGGACGCCACACGGGACGGGGCGCCTGGGGGGACGAGCCCGCGGGCTCGCTGACCATCAGCTGCGACGCGGACCGCGACCACCCCGACCAACGTCGTGGGCGACACGATCGAGGATGCCGTTGACGAAGGCGCGGGAGTCGTCGCCGCCGAAACGCTTGGCGAGCTCGACGGCTTCGTTGATGGTGACGCTGACGGGAATGTCCGGGCAGGACAGCAGCTCGTGACAAGCCAGGCGCAGGATGTTGCGATCCACAACAGGCATACGCACGAGCCGCCAGTTGACGCTGGCTTCTTCGATGAGGGCGTCGATCTTGGCGAGGTTGTCGTGGACCCCACGGGCGAGCCCCGAGGCGAACCCATTCTCGTCCTTGGCCATATTGCCATCGCCCAGGGTGCCGTCATCATCGAGCAGCGCGGCCCACAATGAGTTCAGCGCTTTCTGTGGGTGAATGGCGGCCAGATCGGCGTCGTACAGGGCCTGTAATACCAGCTCGCGAGCGCGGCGACGGCCAGGCATCGCTAGAGACCCTCGATGGCCCGAACGAGGTTGGCCATCTCGAGGGCGGAGAGGGCCGCATCGGAGCCCTTGTTTCCCATCTTGGTGCCCGCGCGGTCCACCGCCTGCTCCACGTTGTCGGTGGTCAGGATGCCGAAGGCCACCGGGACGCCGGAGTCCAGAGACACGGACGCGAGGCCCTTGGAGACCTCGGCCGCCACGAAGTCGAAGTGCGGCGTGCCGCCTCGGATCACACAGCCCAGCGCGATGACAGCGTCGTACCGGCCCTTGGCGACCAGGTGCTTGACCACCAGCGGGAGCTCGAAAGCCCCGGGAGCCCACACGATATCGACACGCTCCGAGACATCCACACCGTGACGGTTGAGGGTATCCAGGGCGCCATCCACCAAGCGCTGGGTGATGAAGCTGTTGAAGCGGCCGACGGCGAGGGCGAAACGCCCGCCGGTGTCGGTGAGGATGCCTTCGTAGGTGTTGGGCATCGTGTTCTCCGGAGAGGGGTGCCAGGCAGCGGCCTTGCTATCGCGTTGCCGCAGGAAGCTCACCCTGTGGGATTAGATGAGGTGACCCATGCGCAGCCGCTGGGCCTCGAGGAAGGGCCCGGTCTCGCTGCCGGCGGCCACCTTCAGCGGCAGGCGGCCCTTCACCCGCAGGCCGAAGCCCTCGAGGGCCACGATCTTGCGAGGGTTGTTGGTGAGCAGGCGCAGCTCGCGGATGCCCAGCGTGCAGAGGATCTGTGCCCCGATCCCAAAGTTCCGAAGCTCCTGCTCGCCGGTGCGGACGGGCTCTTCGCCTTCCGAGACGGTGGGCTGGAGGTGGCTGCGCATACGGGCCAACAGCGCGTCGGGGTCGTCGGCGGCTTCGTGGTGCAGGTACAGGAACACGCCTCGGTCTTCTTCTGCGATGCGGGCGAGGGAGGCCTCGAGCTGAGCCCCGCAGTCGCAGGTCAGGCCGTGGAACACATCGCCGGGGGTGCAGTGGGTCTGCACGCGCACCAGCGGGGCCTCGCCGCCCACCAGATCGCCGCGGGACAGCGCCAGGTGCAGGCCGTTGTCGACCGTGGTGCGGAACACCCGCAGGCGGAAGCTGCCAAGCCCGCGCACGGGGAACTCAGTCTCGAGGGCCACCTCGACGGTGTGCTCGTGGCGCAGGCGCCAGCGTACGATGTCTTCGACGGTGACGATGCGCACTCGGTGACGGGCGCCGAAGCGCTCGAGATCCGGCAGTCGCGCCATGGTGCCGTCTTCGTTCAGCACCTCGCAGATGACGCCGGAGGGATCGCAGCCGGCCAGGCGAGCCAAGTCCACCGAGCCCTCGGTCTGGCCCGTGCGCACCAACACGCCGCCATCGCGTGCCTTGAGGGGGAAGATGTGCCCCGGGGTCTCGAGGTCGTCAGGACCGGCGTCGGGATCGATGGCTACCAGGATGGTGCGGGCGCGATCCTGGGCCGAGATGCCGGTGGTGATGCCTTCTCGGGCCTCGATGCTTACCGTGAAGCCCGTGCCGAAGCGGCCCCGATTGCGGGCAGCCTGCATAGGCAGCTCGAGGGCGCGGACGCGGTGTTCGCTCAGGGGAAGACACACCAGCCCTCGGGCGTGGGTGACCATGAAGTTGATGGCTTCCGGCGTGACCTTTTCGGCGGCCATGACAAGGTCACCTTCGTTCTCGCGGTCTTCGTCGTCCACGAGGATGACCATGCGCCCAGCGCGGATGTCCTCGAGGGCCAGCTCCATGCGGCGGGCTGGATCCGGTTCCATGACCACGAAACGATCGGCATCAGGGGGATTGGGGACCATGTCGTCTCCGAAGGGTTTCTAGATAAAGCCGTTGCTACGCAAGCACTCGAGATCCAGGCCCCCTGCGGGGGGGTCGGGCTCGCGCGCCAGCAAGCGCTCCACGTAGCGTGCCAGCACGTCGACCTCGAGGTTGAGACGATCGCCCGGCCGCAGCTGCGCGATGCGCGTGTTCTCGGCGGTGTGGGGAATGACGTTGAGGCGGAAGGCACCACCGGCCAGCTCGTTGATGGTCAGGCTGATGCCGTCCACTGCGACGCTGCCCTTGGGCGCGAGGTATCGAAGAAGCTCCCCGGGGGCCTGGACCCAGAGCACCCAGCTCTCCTGCTGACGCTCGATGCGATCGAGGACACCCACGCCGTCCACGTGGCCCTGCACGATGTGCCCCCCCAGCCGATCGCCCAGGCGCAAGGCGCGCTCGAGGTGGACCCGACGGCCGGGCCGCCAGCTGGCCAGGGTGGTGCGCTCCACCGTCTCGCGACCGGCCACGACCACGTAGCGGCCCGGCCCGGGAAAGGCGGTGGCGGTCAGGCAGATGCCATCGGCGGCCACCGAGTCGCCCGGCGCGATGCCCTGGGTGTCCAGGGTGGTGCGGATCTCCAGCCGACGACCGCCGCCTTCGGGCAGAACGGCCTCGATGGTGCCGACGTCTTCGACCAGGCCGGTGAACATAGAAGCTCCGCCAGGGGTGGGGAGGCCTAGCTATCCCGGCGACGCAGCTCGAGGAGCAGGTCGGGTTCGAGCTTGGTGACCTGGACCAGCTCGAGGTCGAAGCTGTCCGCCAGCCGCGACACACCCGGACCCGCCACCCAGCCGGGCCCGCCCGCGAGGATCCGGGGGGCCAGGTAGAGCAGCACGCGGTCCACCAGCCCGGCCTCGAGGAAGGCGCGATGGATCTGCCCCCCGCCCTCGACGAGCAAGGAGTGCACACCACGTCGTGCCAGGTGGCCCAGCACCGAGCTGAGGTCGACCCCGCCATCAGAGGCGGGCGGGACCTGGATGACCGTGGCGGGATGATCCACCGGAGGCTGACTGGCACTGTAGACCAACGCGCGAGACCCGGACGCGAACATCCTGGCGGTGCTCGGCACCCTCATCCGGGCGTCCAGCAGTACCGGGATGGGAGCCCGGCCGTCGGGGATGCGGCAGTCGAGGCGCGGGTCGTCGGCCAGAGCGGTGCCGGAGCCCACCAGGATGGCGTCGTGGCGATTCCGCAGCCCGTGGACGTGCTCACGGGCCGCCCCGCTGGTGATCCACTGGCTCTCGCCACCGGCGGTCGCGATGCGACCGTCGAGGGTCGCCGCTGCCTTGAGCACCACCAGGGGCCGACCCTTGCGAATTGCGGTGACGAAGGCCTGGTTCAGGTCCAGGCAGGCTCGCTCGGAGATACCGGCGAGCACATCGATGCCGGCATCCCGCAGTCGGGCGATGCCGCGTCCGTCGACCCGAGGGTCGGGATCGGACATACCCACCACCACACGCTGGACCCCCGCCCGGAGGATAGCCTCAGTGCAAGGCGGTGTGCGGCCGTGGTGGCTGCAGGGCTCGAGGTTGACATACAGGGTGGCGCCACGGGCGAATTCTCCCGCCTGTCGCAGCGCGCCCACTTCAGCGTGGGGTTCTCCGGCGCGGGCATGCCAGCCTTCGCCGATGATGCGTTCGTCCCGAACCACCACCGCGCCCACCAGCGGATTGGGCGCGGTGCGCCCTTGGGCCTGGCGCGCCAGCGCGATGCAGCGCTCCATCCAGCGCTCGTGGTTCACCGGGGCTCCTTGGTGGTCATGCCCCGCACCAGCTCGAGCAGCGCCTCGGGGCTCTCGAGCTCCTGGTAGACCGAAGCGAAGCGAAGCCAGGCCACCTTGTCCATGTCCTCGAGGGCTGCCAACACCAACCGCCCCACCTCGATGGAGTCGATCTCGCGCTCGCCGGTCTCGAGCGCCGCGCGCTCGACGCCATCGACGGCTTGATCGATGCGCTCGGCAGCCACGGAGCGCTTGCGACAGGCGATCCGGAATCCCAGGTGCACCTTCTCACGGTCGAAGGGCTCTCGTCGGCCGTCCTTCTTGACCACCATGGGCAGCCGCACCTCCACCCGTTCCTGGGTGGTGAAGCGCCGACTGCAGGCCTCGCACTCGCGCCGACGCCGAATACTGGCTTCGGAGGCCCGGGAGTCAATGACCCGGCTGGCCGGATCGCCGCAGAAAGGACAACGCATGGGTGGGGTCTATCCCTTCTCGATCTTGCTGAACATGCCAACGCGCTGAGCGTGGCGTCCGCCCTGGAAGCTGGCGCTCAGGAAGGCGTCGAGGCAGGCTTCGGCCAGGCCCGGACCGATGACCCGCTGGCCAAGGCAGATGACCCGCGCGTCGTTGTGCTCGCGGATGGCGGCGGCGGAGAAGGTGTCCGCCACCACGCCAGCCCGCACACCAGGGAGCCGGTTGGCCGCCATGGCCATGCCCTGGCCCGTGCCGCAGACCAGCAGCCCCAGGTCGGCGCGACCGTCGGCGACAGCACCGGCCACCGCGGCGGCAAAGTCGGGGTAGTGACAGCTGGAGTGGTCGTGGGTGCCGAGATCCTCGACCTCGCAACCACGGGCACGCAGCCAGCCGACCAGGTGCTTCTTGAGATCGATGCCGGCGTGGTCGGACCCGGCAGCGAGGCGGATGGGGGTGGACTCGGAGCTCATGGGCAGTCCTGTTCGTGGAAGCGCCGGAACACCAAACAAGCGTTGGTGCCGCCGAAGCCGAAGGCGTTGGAGAGGGCCACATCGACCTGGGCAGGCCGAGCGTGACGGGGGATGTAGTCGAGGTCACAGCCTGGGTCGGGGTCCTGCAAGGTGGAGGTGGGAGGCAGGATCCCGTGATGCATGGCCAGCACCGTGATCACCGCCTCGAGCCCTCCGGCCGCACCCAGCAGGTGCCCCGTCATGGACTTGGTGGAGGAGACGGGCACCGTCGGCGCGTGGGGCCCGAAGACCGTGTGCAGCGCCGCGGTCTCGGCCAGGTCGTTGGCCCTGGTGGAGGTCCCGTGGGCGTTGACGTAGCCGACCTGGCTGGGGGTGACGCCCGCCGAGCGCAGGGCCGCCGCCATACAGCGAGCCGCGCCGGCACCATCGGGGGGCGGAGAGGTGATGTGGTGGGCATCGTTGCCCAAGGCGTAGCCCGCAAGCTCGGCGTAGATGGGCGCGCCCCGATGCTGGGCGTGCCGGAGCTCCTCGAGCACCAACATGCCGGCGCCCTCGGACATCACGAAGCCATCCCTGGCGCGATCGAAGGGCCGGCTGGCGGTGGCCGGGTCGTCGTTGCGACGGGACAGGCTGCGCATCACCGCGAACCCACCCACCGCGATGGGCGCGATGCAGGCTTCGGTGCCACCAGCGATGACGACATCGGCTTGGTCGTCGCGGATACAGCGCCAGGCTTCCCCGATGCTGTGATTGCCCGCGGCGCAGGCGGTGCTCACGCAGAGGCTCGGCCCGTGGGCGCCAAAGCGCAGCGCGACGTTGCCCGCGGCGAGGTTGGTGAGGATGCGGGGCAAGAAGAACGGCGACAGCCCCTTGTAGCCGCGCTCGGCCAGGGACCCCGCACCGCGCTCGATCTCCCCCAGGCCGCCGATGCCGGTCCCCACATAGACGCCGACCCGCTGTGGATTGGAGCCAGGGAGCTCGATCTTGGCATCGGCCACCGCCTGTTCGGCCGCCACCCGCGCCAGCTGAGTGAAGCGCTCGAGGCGCTTGAGCTCGTGGCGGGAGAAGTGCGCGAGGGGGTCAAAGCCAGGCAGCTCGCCCGCAATGCGCACGGGCCAGCCCTGGGTGTCGAAACAAGTGATGGGACCGATGCCGGAACGGCCATGGACCAACGCATCCCAGGTGCTGGAGACGTCCAGCCCACAGGGAGACAGGGCACCGAGCCCTGTGATCACCACACGTCGTGCCACACGCCCGCCCGTTTCGGCCGACGACTTGTCCAATTCGCCCGAGAAGGAGCGCCCGGCCACAGGCCTAGGAGTGGTCCTGGATGTAGTCGATGGCGTCTTGGACGGTGGAGATCTCTTCGGCGTCCTCGTCGGGGATCTCGACGTCGAATTCCTTCTCGATAGCCATGACCAGCTCGACGATGTCGAGGCTGTCGGCGCCAAGGTCATCGATGAAGGCGGCATCCGACCGGACTTCTTCGAGGGCGACGCCGAGGTTCTCGGCGATCAGACGCTTGACGCGCTCGACGATGTCTTCTCTGCCAGCCATACCAACCTCACATGTCGCAGGGTGCGCCGAATCCACATTTCAGACCGGCGGCCCCCGAATATAGCCAGGGAACCGGGGATGGCAACCGCAGGATGGACCACCCGCGATCGGGCTCACAGAGCCAGCGAAACCAAACGCCCGAACCACCCGAAAAAGGGCTAGTCCGCGTCCTCGACCTCGAGGACCTTGCGGCCCCGGTAGGTACCACAGGACTCACAGACGTGGTGCCGCAGCTTCATCTCGCCGCACTCAGGGCACAGCTCGACATTGGTGGGAGCCGAGAGCCGGTCGTGGCTACGACGCATGTTGCGACGGCTGGACGAGGTACGTTTCTTGGGGACGGCCATGGTCGCCTCCGTGTGGGCCGGCAGTGCCGGCGAGCCAGGCGGGAACGGTGTTTCCCACGAAAAGACAGCCCCTGGAGGGGCCAAGCCGGCGGCATCTATTGCAGCCGGCGGTATTTGTAAAGCGCCAGGCGGTTAGTCCGACTGGAAGTTCTTCAAGGCAGCTAGACGAGGATCGATAGGGGGCTGGTCGCCAGGCTGGGCCGACGCCAGCTCGCAGGGACCTTTCTCGACCTGGGTAACGCCCGGATCCTCGCAGCGCAGGCGGGTAGGCGCCTCGAGCAGGAAGAACTCACCCAAGGCGGCCGCCAAGTCCAGAGAGCCATCGTCGAGGAAGCCCACGTCCAGTTCGTCCTGGTGCAGGTTGATGCTGGAGTCGCCCTCGAGGCGCCCAGCCTCGAAGTACAGGTCCACGTCTCCACCGAGGCGCAGCAGCAATGTCGCCAAGCAGCGATCGCAGTGCTGCTCGGTCAACACCGAGGCATCACCGGTCACCATGATGCCGCTGGCCATGGGCCGAACCCGCAGGGAGCCGCTGAGTTCCTTGACCACACCATCGAGGGCGGTGGACACCGCGCCCACTGCCCAGGAGCAGTCCATGTCGAGCTGCACGCGCAGCCCTTCTTCGGGGATCTCGTCGAGTCGCAGATGCATGGGAACCTCGAACAGGGGTCTAGCGTGGGCTCCACGGCGGCGCGAGGCCAGGAGGAACCAGCTCTTGGTGGCGACAGAAGCGGGCGCAGCTGCGCACCGCCTCGAAGTGTTCGCGGCTGCGGGCCCAGGCCTCGCCGACATCGGCCCCACGCTCGAGGCGGCCCATGGAGCGATGAAATGGGCAGGAACCGAAGCGGCCGCAGCCGCGGATGTCGAGCCGAAGTCCGGCCACGGGGCAGCGGGTGGGCCCGTGCCCACCGGGTCCACCGTCACCCGCTGCCCAGGTCGCGCGCAGCGCGCCGACCGTGCCCTTGGCCGTGCGATGGAACGCACCGGCCGCCGACTCGAGCTCGGCGACCCGATCAGCCAGGTCGTCGGCGAGATGGACCGGGGCCGCAGGGGACAAAAACGGGGGCGAGACCGCGAATCCATCGGCGCCCGCCTGCTGCGCCCAGCCGAGCACCGCCTCGAGATCCTTGGCGGTGGAGGGCGTGCAGGGGAAGTCCACCACCACGTCGAGGACCACCCGACGCAGCTCCCGGGCTCGCACCAGGGCACTGACAGCCGCGGTGGTGCGCCCGACACTGCGGCCGGAGACTTCCGCATGCAGATCGGGCGTGACCCCGCCGAGCACCAGGCACGCCCGGCCCAGGCCTTCATCCACCAGCTGGAGAGCCAGGTCCTCATCGATGCCGCCGTCGACCCCGTACAGGGATACCGCGCACTCGAGGCGATTGGTGAAGCGGATCAGATCGGGCACCAGCGGGGAGAGCTTCTCGCTGCGTGAGAGGAAAGTGACCGGCAGAGGGCCCAGCCACTCCACTGTGGCCAAAAGGATCTCCTGCCAGTGGTCGAGAGACAGCGGGTCGCTCTGGGGTAGCCCGTTCCAGTTCCGGCTCGGATCCACGACGATGCGGCCGGGAATCGGCGTGCGTCGCCCGAGCCACTTGCCCACCAGGGGGGCCGCCCCACCGGGGGGATCGGCCAACAAGGCGCGACGCGCGTAGCGGGCTCGTCTGGCAAGATTCTCGATGGTCTTCAAGGTAGATACTCGGCAATGGTTCGGGCAAGGCCCCTGAGGGAGGCCGGGGAGATCCGTACGATTCACCGCAGCTGTGGGCGATTGCTTCCCGATCCGATAACCCATGTCTTGCCTGGCGACGCCCAGGCCTGGAAGCGCACGTCAGGAAGACTTCACTATGGCTCGCCTCTCGCGCCTCACAGCACTGGCCCTGGTTGGCTTGATCGCCTGCGGTGATCCCGTGGCCGATGATGTCGCAGCATACCATGCGGCCATGGACCCCCTGATGAGTGAGAATACCCGCCTGGCAAGCCAGTTTCTGGTGCTCGCCAAGGCCGTCCACAAGGACAAGCAGGGCATGGACGGCGTAGTTCAGCAGCTCGAGACCCAGGTCATTCCCGCCTCCAAGGACCTCTCCGCGGGCATCAGCGCGGTCGAGCCGGGCATCGAAGAGCTGCAGGACATCCACCAGCAGGCCATCACCGCCTGGACCCTCCAATCCCAGGCCTACGAAGACATGGCCAAGGCGTTCGGAGCCAACGACCCCGCCGCCTTCGCCTCCGGCCAGAAGAAGCTGGGCCAGGCCAAGGTCACCATCGAGAGCTACGTCAAGCAGGCCAACCGACTGCTCGAGCCCTATGGCTACCACCTGGACGAATTTCCGCCGCTGAAGTAGCTGGCCGATCATCCCACCCCGCCGGGCCCGCACGGGACCCACGGCGTCTGCCTGCATGGAGCCACCATGACCTCCACGCCCATCCGGGTCCGTTTCGCCCCCAGCCCCACGGGCCATCTGCACATCGGAGGCGCGCGCACCGCCCTGTTCAACTGGCTGCTGGCGCGGCGGCTCGGCGGCAGCTTCGTGCTGCGCCTCGAGGACACCGACGCCGAGCGGTCCACCCGTGAGAACGAGCAGGAGATCCTGCGCGACCTGGCGCTGATGGGCCTCGAGTGGGACGAGGGCCCCGACAAGGGCGGCCCATACGGCCCCTACCGTCAGACCGAGCGCACCGAGATCTACCAGCAGGCCATCGATCAGCTCATCGACAGCGGCCACGCCTACCGCTGCACCTGCTCGGTCGAGCGCCTCGCGCAGCTGCGGGCCACCGCTGTCGCCGAGAAGCGCGACCCCAAGTACGACGGCCACTGCCGCGACCAGGCTCTGGGCCCTGACTGCGGGCCCCATGTCGTTCGTTTCCGGATGCCCACCGAAGGCGAGGTGAGCTTCGACGACCTGGTCAAGGGCCGGGTGGCCTTCGCCAACGCCCAACTCGACGACTTCGTGCTGCGGCGCACCAACGGCGACCCCACCTACAACTTCGTGGTGGTGGTCGACGACCACCAGATGAAGATTTCCCACGTCATCCGCGGCGACGACCACCTGGGCAACACCCCCAAGCAGGTCCACATCTACCGCGCGATGGGCGCCGAGCCCCCGCACTTCGGCCACGTCCCCCTGATCCTCGGCCCCGACGGCAAGCGCCTGTCCAAGCGCCACGGCGCTACCAGCGTGGGCGCCTACCTGGCCGAGGGCTACCTGCCCGAGGGGCTGGTCAACTACCTGGTGAAGCTGGGCTGGGCCCACGGCGACGAAGAGCTCTTCTCGGTGGCCGATCTGCTCGAGAAGTTCTCCATCGACGGCATCGGTCTGGCGGCTGGCCGCTGGGACGTGGCCAAGCTGGACTGGGTCAACCAGCAGTGGATGGCGCGCCTGGACCCCGAGGTCCTGGCCGCACGCGTCGCGCCGCTACTGCGGGCCAAGGGCCTCGAGCCCGACCACCGCCTGGTCCAGGCTGTGGCGACCATCCAGGCGCGCGCGGGCAACCTGGTGGAAGCCGCCGACAAGTGCGCGTTCTACTTCATCGCCGACGCGGACCTCGAGTACGACGCCAAGGCGGTCAAGAAGCACCTCAAGGCTGGCAGAGCCCAGCTGATGGCCGACACCGTTGAACTCCTGGAGGGTCTCGAGACCTGGACACAGGAATCCATCGAGCCGGTCATCACCGCGTTCCTGGCCGAGCGTGATGTGAAACTCGGCGCGCTGGCCCAGCCTCTGCGGGTCTCGGTCTGCGGCAGCGGTCAAGGTCCCGGGATCTGGGAAACCCTGGCCGCACTGGGTAAGTCCAGCACCCTCGCCAGGGTGCGCAGGGGCACAGCCCTGGCCGCAGCCCGCGCCGCAGCCCTGAGCTGAAAAAACCGTTCTTGACACCTGTCGGCCCGCCGAGTAAATGGCCGGCGCTCGTTGAGGTGTGGTCGAATTGGCAAGACGTCAGGTTCTGGCCCTGAAGGCTCCAGGTTCGAGTCCTGGCACCTCAACCACTTTCATTGCAGTTAGATTTTGACATTGATTGCTCCCATCGTCTAGCGGCCTAGGACGCCGGCCTCTCACGCCGGAAACACGGGTTCGATTCCCGTTGGGAGTGCCATTGGCCCCGTAGAGATCTTAGCTCTGCGGGGCTTTTTGGCGTTTGGGGTGCAGGGATGGAGTGGGCGGACGCTGTTTGGGTGGTTCGCGGGACCGTCTTGCTGTTGCCTGATGGACTGTAGGCAGGTTGGGGCTGACCACGCGCCTGGTGCGTTGGTGGCTGCCGATGCATGAGTGTCGCGCGCTTCACCCTCGATCAGGCCAGCCGACGGAGCGGGCGGTGTGGGCGAGGATGGAATGACGAGAGCCACCCTGGGTGGTTCGGGGGACCCAACGCGGTGCTCCGGGGCGGGAGTGGGCGTCTCGGTCTGCCACGGGCACCCGTACATCTCCTCCCCCACCCACGCCGTAACAGCAGGCACCAGGATAGGTCGGAGCATCGTGCCGCGGGAGCCCATGTCCATTCCCCCCGAGTTGCGGGCCATCATCGACGAGGATCTGCTCGCGATCCGCACCGAGCTGCGCAGCCTGGCCCCCGGGGCCGAGATCGTGCTGGCGGGCAGCATAGCGTTCGAAGAGCCCTGGGCGTGGCGAAACGAATGCGGCAACTGGGTGATCGAGAGTGACTATGACCTCTACCTGCTGGCACCCAGCCTCCGGGCGGCCACGGGGTTGGCCCGGTCAACGCGCCTGCGGGACATGGGCCGGCGCCTGGGCACACGGGCGCCGGTGGACCCGTACGTGATCTGGCGCCCGCTGATGGACCGAGGGCTGGTGGGTATGGTGGGCCGTTCCCTTCGCAGCGATGCTTTCGTGGACTGCGTGCTGGACCCACGCACGCTCATGGTGAACCAGGCCCGAAAGGCAGTGCTGCGGCATCGCCTGCTGGCCCCCCGGGAGCCCCCCGAGCGGGCACGCTATCAGCGGGTCAAGGCCGCCGTCGAGGCACTGCGGACGCTGATCCTGGCCGCGCATCCCGACACCACCCCCCGGGCGCTCTTCAGCATGCGGGCCAACCTGCGGTGGCTGCGGAGCTGGCCCCAGGCTCTGCCTCCAGAGGACGCCGCGCTACTGACGGAGCTGATCGAAGCCCGGCTCCAGATCGATGCTTCCAGGCCCAGCGAAACGCTGATGCGCTGGGTGGAGACATGGCTCGAACACTTCGCGAGCCAGGGAGCTCTCGCCGCGGTCGCCCGGGGCCCCTCGCCGCGGCCCCGTCCGTCCACCACCACCGCGCGGGCCTGGGCCAGCTGGCTGCGACAGGGGCTGCTGCCCGATCCTCGGGTGGACTACGACCGCGCCCTGATCGAGGTGCTCGGCGATCCCCTCACCCCCCGCGTCGCTGGGGAGCCCGCGGCCACCGCGGCCTTCGACAGGCGCTGGCGTCACCTGTGCCTGGCGAACGGGCGACCAGGCCGCAGCGGCGCCCTGGTCCGGGCGGTGGACGGAGCGCTGGGCAACCCCATGAGCGCCAAGGGTGAGCGCTATCTCATGCCGCAGAGGTTCGAGCCGTGAGCCGCCGAGACGCCCTGGGGCGGGCCACCCTGACCTACGCCGCGGCCGAGATCGGCGCCCGGGGCGCGTGGTTCGCCCTGGTGCTGGCCCTGGGCTGCCTGCTGCCTCAGCGAGAGTTCGGAGCCTGGAGCCTGCTGATGGCGTTGGTGGGCCTGCTGGAGATCGGGCTGACCCTGGGACTGCACGGACCTGCAGTGCGCTGGCTGTACGATCGCGACCAGGCCAGCTACCAGCGCGTGCTGTTCACCCTGCTGCTGGTGTGGTTGGGGACCTCCGCAGTGCTGGCGCTGACGCTGGACCGGGTGGGGCTTTCGGCCTTTCACCACGTGGTGGACACCGTGCCGTGGCTGCCCTACGGCCGCCTGAGCCTGGGTGTAGCGTGGCTGGGTGCCGCCGGGGCACTGCCCCTGGCCATGCTGGCCGCCAGCCAACGCGCCGGGGCGTACGCCGGCTTGCGGGTGGCCACGGTGCTGGGGCCAGTGGCCGGCGTCCTCGGCGCCCTGGCCCTCGGACGGGCGGACACCGCGGGGATCCTCACAGGCCAGCTCCTGGGCGCCGCCCCCCTCGCCTTGGTGGCTCTGACCGTAGGCTTCGCAGCGTCACGCCCCAAGCCCGCCCTGGCAGAGCTGCGCCCCATGCTGGCCTTCGGCCTGCCGGTGCTGCCCCACATGATGGCTTGGTGGGTGCTGTCCTGGTCCGACCGCTGGCTGATCGAGCGCCTCCTGGACCTCGACAGCGTGGCCATCTACCACATGGCCTACCTGCCCGCGCTGGGGGTGCTGCTGATGGGGGGAGCCCTGAATCGCGCCTGGTATCCCCTGCTCTACCGCCAGCTCGAAGCGCTGGACCGCGCCGAGACGAGCCCTTGCCAACCCGCCTACACCACGGCCGAGAGCCTGCAGCCCCGACCCGCGACCGAGGCTGGGCAGATCGCCTGGGACGGCCTGACGACCCAGGCAGCGGCCTTCCTCGCGGCGCTGGCGGCCCTGGGCGCCGGGGTGGCGCTGTGGGGGGGAGAGCTGCTGCGCCTGCTGCCCGCCTCCGGCTACCAGGACAGCCCCGGACTGGTGGCATTCACGGTGGCGGGGACCACCGCAGGCCTGCTCTACCTGCTGCCCCACAACCTGCTGTACCACCACCGCAGGACGGGTCGAATCCCCGCGCTGACGGTCACAGCAGCGGTGGTGAACGTCGCGCTGAACCTGGTGCTGATCCCCTACCTCGGTCCCCTGGGAGCCGCGGTCGCCACCGTGCTGGCCTACGCCCTGCTGGCCGGGCTGTTCTTCGGGGCGGCGAGTCGGGTGTCCCGGGCTGTTGTGGGGCCAAGAGTCGTTCTCCGGGCCACGGCGCCGGGGCTCGCGACCTTGGCCCTCGCCATGCTGTTGGGGGCCCTCGAGCCCGCAGGATGGGTCCGGGTGACGACCGAGATCGTCGCCTCCGGCGCCCTGGCCTGGACCCTGTACCGCACCGGCGCCGTGACCCTGGCCCTGCGCTTGTTCAGGGCCCGAGCACGATCCTGAGGGGGTTGGGCAGGGCCGAGCGTCGCGCTGCCAGCGTCCAGGCTTCCCCGGGGTCCCCAGGCCAGCGCCGGGGCCCCAGGCCCAGGCCGGAGAGCGCCCGCACACCGCGTTCGACCCAGGCGGGGTCCCGCCCAGCGGGGCAGACGGCCAGGGCCAAGGCACGGCGGGCCTCGATGAGGTCACGGTGTACGTCCACCGTCACCCGAGGTGTACGCCCATCCACGGCGCCCGCCAAGGCCAGGCGCGCCAGCCCCTTGGCCCGCTCGAGGCGCAGGGTCGCCCGCTGTTCCGCCCCGCCCGAAGCGACGCTGCAGGTCCAGCGTTCGTGCAGGCGCTCCACCAGTTCGCGAGCGATGGCCCAGCGCCGGGGATGTTCTCCTCGGCTCTCGGGCCCCAGGCCGGCGAGGCCCAGCCCGGGATTCTCGTCCAGGGCCTGCATCAGCAGATCTCGCAGGGGCGCCTCGAGGCGTTCCCCCCAGGTGCCGCACAGGGGCTCCCGACAGTCGCGCAGGGCGTACACCGCCCGGGGTGCGTCCAGGTTCCAGGCCGCCCGCAGCACGGTCAGGGCCGTGCGGTTGAGACGATAACGTTCCCGGCGCCAGTCCGAGACGAGCCCAGGGGCGCAGGCCAGCAGGCTGGTGGAGGCCTCGTGCAGCGCGTGCAGCACGAAGCTCGACCGGGACGGGTCGCCGCGTCCGGGTGGGAGCAGGTTGAGATCCACCCGCAGCACGGGAGGCCGGGGCAACGCGGCGTGGATCTGGGCCGACAAGGCGCGCACCCCAGCCAGGGACCGCAGGCTGGAGAGCTCGAGGAACAGATCGAGGTCCGACAGCGCCACGAGCGCATCACCCTCCATCCAGGCGCAGGCTTCACCCCGGGCGAAGCTTCCCGCGAGTAGAAGATTGGCGCCGGAAGCCCAGGCTTCGACGACCACGGACAACCCAGTGAGCTGCTCGTCCACCCGAGCCCGTAGACCTTCGGAGTCCCTCGAGGTGAACGGCCCCGAAGCCACCAGGCCATCCGTCATCGCGGTGGAGCCCTGCGCAGCGGAGCGCGGCGGACACTGGCCAGGAGCGAGTCCAGGGACACCCAGAGCAGGCCCAGGGAGACGCAAGCCATGAAGGCACCGTAGACAGGGATGCCTCGCTGCAGCGCCAGCGCCGAAGCGCCGGCCATGGCCAGGCCCAGCGTCAGCTCCACCAGGCAGACCGGGTCCCAGCGGGCCACATAGCTGGGTCCATCGGCGCCGCCGTCACCCCGCTTGGGGGTGCGCACGAACTCACCACGGCGCGACAGCAATCCCGCAAAGAACGCGACGCTGTAGTACAGGCAGGACCCGAGCACCAAGGGGATCAGCAGAGGCGCCAGCAGGGCATGGTGCAAGGGCCCACCGGCCCGCAGCTCGGCCACGAAGGTGTACACCAGCAAGCCCACCAGCAGCAGCGCCAGCAGCGCCAGGTTCAGCACGGGCCCGTAGTCCAGCAGCGTGGGCAGGCCATACAGCGTGGTGAAGGGCGCCAGCAGGCAGTTGATCAGCAGTAGCGGGTAAAAGGCGTGGCGGCCCAGGTGCAGCAACACCGCCAGGCGCTGCCCGAGGGGCCGCGGGGCCGCGAGCACCGTAGGCAGCAGCGCCCGGAGCACCTGGCCGGTGCCGAAGGCCCAGCGACGCTGCTGGATGCGGAAGCTCGCCATGTCCTCGGGCAGTTCGCAGGGCACGGCGTAGTCGCGGCAGTGAACGCCGCGCCAACCCTTCAGCCAGCTGCGCAGCGCCATGTCCTGGTCCTCGGTGACCAGATCGCCCCGCCAGCCGCCGATGGCCTCGAGGCAGTCGCGTCGGATGACCCCAGCGGTGCCGTTGAAGGTCACCGGACCGGCCGCTGCGCTCTGCACGTGCTGACTGACGGCGAACAGCCCGTCGAGCACCAACGCTTGCAGGCGGGTGAGCAGGTTGGCGCTGCGGTTCACGAAGCTCCAGCGGGCCTGTACGAAGCCCACGGTGGGGTCCTCGAACCAGGGCAGCGTGCGCTCGAGGAAGTCCGGCGCCGGCAGGTTGTCGGCATCGAAGATCGCGACCAGGGGGGCGTCCGAGCGCCGCATGCCCTCGTTCAGCGCACCGGCCTTGAACCCCACGGGACTCTCCCGCGCCACGAGGGTGACGGGATGCCCCTGCCCCCGAAGCTCAGCGACCACGCGCTCGAGCCGACCGCGGGTGGCGTCGTCGGAGTCGTCCAGCACCTGGATCTCGAGGCGATCCCGGGGGTGTTCGAGGGCACAAGCCGCGCGCACGATGCGCTCGGCGACGTGAAACTCGTTGCGCAAAGGGAGCTGCACCAGCACCCGCGGCGCCTGAGCGTCGGGGGGCGTGGGCGGAGGGGCGGGTTGACGCCCCCCCAGGGCCCTCGAGCCCAGAGACAGGAAGCGGAACGCCATCAACACCGCCGCCGCGCGCAGGGCGAGGCGGACGAACTCGAACAGAACCAATAGGACGCCGCTCATGGGCCCTCCCCTATCGCGGAGGATGGAGCCACCGGGGGTAGCACCCTGCGCAGCGTTGGAGACACGCCGCCCCCAGGCTCCACCCACAGCAGCCACAGCTCGTCCTCGGGGGCCAGCGGGATGGCATCGACCCAGTCCGCGGAGCTGTCCGGGGCGACGTCGCCCAGGAACCAGGCATTGCGCAGCGCGATGGTGGCCCCGTGGAAGTTGGTGGCCACCGCCACGCAGGCATCGAGCTCAGCAGCCTGCTGGGCGGTCTGGCGCACCACGGCCCTGTCGTAGGCCGTGCCCAGGCCCCGGGGGGAGTGGGGATCCAGCCGCAACAACGACAAGGGCTCGGGCGCGCGGAAGCTGCGGATCTCCCACAGCCCGTGGCCCACCACCCACACCAGCACCGCCAGCGCCGCCGCCCGCGGCAGCAACCGGGAGGCGGGCGCCCAGCGACGCAGCGCTGCCCGCCCGATCAGCACGCTGGGCACGGTACAGAGGGGCACCAGGTACAGGTAGAAGCGCCGAGCGCCCCAGTCCGACGGCGGATGGGACCAGGCCAGACCGGCGTACAGCACCAGTGCCGGCACGACGAACACCAACAGACCCCGCCAGCGGGGGCGCGCAAGCGCCAGTCCCGCTGCGGCCAACCCGCCCACCAGGGGCAGCCCGCCGGTGGCCCGCAGCACCAGCACCAGGCTCCACAGAAGCCGGTCCCCCAGGGGCACCACGGGGGTGCCGACGTCCGCCGCCGCCAGGATGGTGCCCACGCGCATCAGGTTCCGGGTGTATGCGGACAGGCCCAGGTGGGTGTTCAGGGCATCCAACACGGAGCCGTACATCCACCATCCCAGGACGAACATGGCGAGCACGGGCAGCGCGAAGCCCAGCCACAGGGCCAGGATGGGCCGCACCCGCCGGGCCAGCAGGGGGAACAGCAGGAGTAGGGCCACCGCGGGAAGGTAGTACTGGACCCGTACCAGGCAGGCACCGGCCAGCGCAAACCCCGCCAGGGCCGCGGGCCAGGTGACGCCCAGGCTCCGGACCGAGCGGAAGGCCAGCCAGCATGCCGAGAGGAACAGTCCAGTGGCGGGCAGATCCGAGCAGGCCATGGACCCATAGAAGAGCATGGGGCCGTTGAGGCCCACCATCAGCGCCGCCAGCGCCGAGGCGCCAGGGCCCGCACCGAGGGTCCGAGCAGCCCGCCAGCTCAGGGCCGTCAGCCCCAACAGCACGGCTAGGCTGAGGAACCGGGTGGCCAGATAGGGGGTCCCCACCAGGGGGACCAGGGGCGCCACCAGCCAGGGCAGCAGCGGCCCGTAGGGTGCATTGGGGACGAGCAGGCCGCAACTCAGCTGACCCGCCCGCTGGAAGTGGCCGTCGCGCTCGCAATCGACGATGGACCCATCGGGGATCAGCAGGACGATCCCCGCAACCAGCACGAGGGTCAACACGGCGGAGAGGGCCCGTGAGGACCGGCTCCGGCTCGCTCCATCAGCGCTTCGAGGCACCCGTGCTCCCGTGGAAGTCTGTCAGTGTACCGACCACGGAAAACACGGTCAACAGCGTCAGATCACCCAGCCGTCCTGACGTGGATCGCGCAAGGGTCAGCCCTTCGTTGACTGCTCCGCGGACCCCAGATAGAGGCGCTCCCTTTTCGAGGAACAACCCCTCAACAACACGTGGAAGCACCGCTTCCCGGAGGCACCCAATGATCAAGATCACCGACGAATGCATCGCCTGCGGCTCCTGCGAAGCCGAGTGCCCGGTCGAGGCCATCTCTGAGGCCGACGGCGGGGACATCTACGTGATCGACCAGGACATCTGCACCGAGTGCGGCACCTGCATCGACGTCTGCCCCACCGAGGCCATCGTCGAAGCATAGTACCGATCGAAGCTATGTGAGCCCGCCCTCGCCCGAGGGCGGGTTCTCTATTTAGGGGACCGACCGCGGCGCGCGCTGCCCTTGCGCCAGTCCCGGATGAGCACCCACGCGCGCAGCAGCGCGAAGGCCGCCACCACCACCGCAACGACGGGGTGATGAGCCAGCGCCAGCCACGCCGCGGCCAGACACCACACCAACACGGTGATGCAGCCGATCATGTTGCGGGAGATGCGGCCCATGGAGGCTCCCTGGCGGGCGGGTTCAGTGGACCGCTAGTAGCGCCAGATCACCTGACCCACCAAGGTGTTCTCCACATCTTCGTCGGCGTTCTGCGGGGCGTAGTTCTCGAATGACACGCCGGTGAGCACGTACTGCTTGCAGCTGACGTCCCAGTGCAGGTAGGCCGCCACGCCGGTGGTCCACCAGGCGTCGGGGAACGGGGTCTCTTCGGGGGCCTGGATCTCGGGATCGAAGAACATGAACCGCCCGGAGATGTCCAGGTGGTCCAGTGCTCCGACGCCCAGGGGAACGCTGGCGGCGCCAGCGGCCTGGAAGCCGCCGAAGATCAGGGAGGCGTCGGGGGAGGCCATGCTGCCGTAGACACCTTCGGCCATCAAGCGGAACATCAGGATGTCCATGCGGATGGAGGCGTCCATCACGCTGAGGGCGGTCTCGCCACCGGAGCCACGGGCACCGTACATTCCGGAGGCCTGAACGCCCAGACCCACGGGCAAGTCCACGGAGAGTCGGCCGACCACGTCCTTGCCTGCGTTGTCGTCGAGGTCAGCGTCGCCGGTGCCATTGAGCACCTGGGCGTCGAGGGACCACAGCTCGCCCGGAGCGAGCTCGTAGGCCAAGCCGAGGTCGCGGGTGTCCACCAGACCTGCGCGCTCGGCCAAGGTCTTGTAGGCCGCGTTGCCGCCCAGGAAGAACGCGTCGTAGCCATCGAACCAGTCGCGAGAGCCGAAGACGGTCTTCTGCATACCGACGCGCAGGCGATGGGCGTCTTCCTTGCCGAAGCCCCAATCGAGGTAGGCGTCCTTGACGACGGTGCTCCAGCCGTCCGGGTAGTCCCGTACGGAGAGCTCGGGGTCGGCGTCGGCCGAGTCGGCGGCGTCCTCGAGGGCAGCCAGGCGGCTGTAGACGCTGGACATGGAGACCGTGTAGTCCGAGGCGCCGCCATCCTGGGGGAAGTCCACCATCAGGCGACCCTTGATGCGGTCGGCCAGGCGGACATCGGCCTTGATGCGGGCACGCTTGATGAGGAAGCTGGGGGTGAAGGACTCGCCGTCGTCGGCACCGGCGTTCTGCAGACCGTCCGCGGAGGCGTTGAACCAGACCTCGCCGCCCAGCACCACCTTGGGGGTGGTGTCGCAGCCACCACAGCTGTCGCCCGCGGGCTCGTCCAGAGGGAGGACGTCGACCACAGGAACGGTCTCGACCACGGGAGCCGTGGGGGGAGCAGGCGGCGCCGCGGGGGGAGTGACGCCAGGCAGGGGGGGCGGGGCCGGGACCAGCTCGGCCTGAACCTCGGCGAGCTGGGTGGCGTCGGTCCAGGAGGCCATGCCGGGCCGCCAGACCAGGTGGGTTCCGCCGCCAGCTTGCACACGGGTGGCCACATCGGCGGCGCTGAGCTGCAGGGTCTGGCCGTCGGGGCCATGGTAGGAGAACTCCGGCGGCTGAGCGACAGGGGGCGGTGGGGGCTCGGGCGCCAGGGCAGCCGCCAGCTCGTCCACCTCATCCCAAGCCTTCCACTGGGCCCAGCCTGCCTGCCAGATCAGGTGTTGGCCGTCGCGATCGACGTCCACCAGCTGCACCATCTGTTCGAGAGTGAACTGCCCGGTTCCGGTCGGACCGTTGTAGTGGTACAGCTGCTCGACCACAGGAAGCGGTGGCGGAACGGCCGGCGCAGCGCCCTGCGCGTAGACCTGGGAGCCAGTGAGGACGATGAGGGTGAGTGTAGTCAGCATGATATCGCTCGCTTCCCTGGGATCTCGGGCGGGTTAACGCGGGCATTCAGAGGCAGCCATGCCCTCTCATCCCTTCCGGTAGCCCAGCACGGACACTTCATGCCCTCCTTTCCTTTCGAGCTCGATCCATTCCAAATCCAGGCCATCGCCGATCTCGACGCAGGTCGTTCGGTGCTGGTGAGCGCACCCACAGGCACCGGCAAGACGGTCATCGCCGACCACATGGTGGCCGAAGCCCTCGAGGCCGGCAGACAGGTGGTCTACACCGCGCCGGTCAAGGCGCTGTCCAACCAGAAGTTCCGGGACTACGTGCGCAAGCACGGCGAGGCCAACGTGGGCCTGGTCACCGGCGACCTGGTGATCCGACGGGACTCCCCCTGTCTGGTGATGACCACCGAGATCCTCCGCAACATGCTGCTGACGGACGACTTCCCCGAGACGCTCCAGCACGTGATCCTCGATGAGATCCACTTCCTGGACGATCGGGAGCGGGGCACCACCTGGGAAGAGGTGCTCATCTACCTGCCCAACACCGTGCAGGTGCTGGGGCTGTCGGCCACCCTGAGCAACATCGACGAATTCGCCGACTGGCTCAGCGAGGTGCGCGGTCAGACGGTGTCGGTGGTGCGGGAGGAGACCCGCACCGTACCGCTGCAGCTGCACATGTACGACCACGCGGCGGGCATGCAGGACCCCGCCGACTACGACCGAGCCTTCGAAAAGTGGCGCAAGCACCGCAAGGCCGAGCGGGGCACCGCCAGCTCCCGGGGGCGTGGCGGGCGCGGCGGGCGTGGAGGCCGCTACCAGGGGCCCCGTCCGGGAAAGCAAGGCCGGGGCGACAGGGATCGCGCACCCAGGGACCAGCCTCCCACCAGGCACATGGACGTATTCCGCACCATCCATCGGGACATGACCCCCTACCTGTACTTCGTATTCAACCGTCGCTTCACCGAGCGCTTCGCCACCGGCCTGGCCCAGCGCAAGCCTCAGCTGCTGGAGTACCAGGAGTGGCGGGACTGCCAGGCCGAGCTGGACGCCTTCGAGCACGAGTGGGGCAGCGACGTGCTCGAGCCCGGCCTGCGCCTGATGTACGAGCAGGGCGTGGGCTTCCACCACGCCGGCCTGCACGTGCAGCTCAAGACCCTGGTGGAGAGACTGTACGAGCGCAAGCTCATCCGGGTGCTCTACTGCACCTCCACCTTCGCCCTGGGCGTCAACATGCCCGCACGCACCGTGGTGTTCGATGGGCTGACCAAGTACGACGGCCGCGGGGTGAACCCCCTGACGGTGCGCGAGTTCATGCAGATGGCCGGCCGGGCAGGCCGCCGCGGCATGGACGAGGTGGGCCACGTGGTGGTCCGCATGGACCCCTGGGACTACGCCCCGGTGCGTGGTCAGATGGGGAACTATCGATCCGGATCGTCGGAGAAGGTGCGCTCGAGCTTCAACCTGAGCTTCCACTCGGTGGTCCACCTGCTGCAGCGTCACCCTCAGGAACGCATCAAGACCCTGGTCCAGAGCTCCTTCCTGGCCCACCAGCAAGCCCATCGCTCCCGGGACGCCCTCAAGCAGTGCGCCCAGATGGAGTCCGGCATTCGCTCCAACATGGGCCGAATTCTGGGTCCCAAGGACCCCCTGCCCTCCACCGACAAGCTGCCCCCGCCCCTGCGCAAGGCCGGGCGCAAGCTCGATCGGCTCCGGGACAAGGCGATGAGCGGCAAGGAGCGCTGCTGGCACGACTTCCAGCTCCGGGTCTCCTACCTGAAGAGCATCGGCTACCTGGACGACGACCTGAGCTTCAAGGCGGGGGCCAAGGCCTTGATGCACATCCAGATGTCCGAGATCTTCGTCACCGAGCTGCTGCTCGAGGGGGTCCTCGAGACCCTGGACCCACCCACCCTCTTCGGCCTGCTGTGCGCGTTGGTGCAGAACCTGCCCCGGGCCACCAACCTGGTGAGCCCTCCGGATGACGCCGCCAGAAAACTGGCCAAGGAAGTGGCCAAGGTGCGCTTCTCCAGCGCCGTGCAAGAAGCAGAGCGACTGACAGGCATCGGCGTGGACTTCTGCCCCGAGCTGATGATCCTGGGCCGCGCGTGGGCCAACGGCGAGCCCCTGACCTCTGTCAGCGAGTACCTGGACAGCGGCATCGACATCACCGGCGACCTGGTGGGCGCGTTCCGCCGCGCCCGAGACCTCTGCACCCAGCTCATGGAGATCTGGCGGGACGACCGCGCCCGCATCGACGAGCTGTACGAGCTGCTGGACGCCACCGGGCGCGACGAGGTCGAGGTTGTCGGCTAATCGCCGCGCCGCTTTGCTGCTGCTGGCCACGGCTCAGGGCTGTGGCTCGGGGCCCAGCGCCAGCCTGGACCTGCTGCGCTACCAGCGAGCCCTCGACGGAGCAGCCAGCGATCCCGCCGCGGCTTGGGATGCCTGTGCCACCCTGCACGACCCCACGCTGCAGGGGGACTGCCGCATGGCGGTGGTGGAGGCCTGGGCCGGGCACAAGGGCACCGCCACCTCCGATCTGCTCGCCCGTTGCGCAGGGCTCGAGCCGCCGTGGATGGCCGGCGAGTGCGCGTTCCAGGTGGGCGAGCGCCGACAGGACCCCAACGCCTGCACCCAAGCCGGCGACTTCGCCGACGACTGCCGCCTGCACCTGGCGACGGCCAACTTCGACGCCTGGATGCCCAAGGATGCCCGGGTGGACGACCCGGCGCTGCACCAGCGCATGGCCGCCGAGGCCAGCGCGGCGGGCCTGTCCGACGACGACCTACGGGTTTGGTCCGCGTTCTTCAGGCGCGTGCTGGCCCAGCAGCCGGCGGTGGACCGCCGCGGCTGCCGGGTGCTGCTCGCCCCCCTGGACGAAGCGTGCTTGGCCACCGGGGTGCTGCACTACGGTGACAGGCTCAACATGGCCAGAGACCAGGGCCTGTACCCGTGCGACGGCGGCCCTCTGCCCAACTTCCTGACCACCGTGGAGGACCCCGAGCTGGACGCCATCAGGACCACCCGCCTGGCACGGGACCTCTGCACCCGCCGAGCCGAGCCGTGATGGGTCGCGCCAACCTCGCCATGACCGTCGCGCTGATCAGCGCCTGTGAGCCCACGCTGCCTGACCGGGAGCTCTTCGTGCTCGCCCAACAGCCCGACCTGCCCCTCGGTCAAGCGAGCGACCACTGCATTGCCATGGTCGACCCAGCGGAGAGCGACGCCTGCCTGTTGGCTGTCGCGGGTAGCCGCACCGACCCATGCCCCCAGCTGTGCCTGGCGCTCCGCGCAACCAGCGCCGCGGCGGAGTGCTGGTTCACGGCTGCCGAGCGCTGGGCCGAAGCCGGGGACCGCTGGGCGGCCCTCGATGCGTGCGCTTTAGCGGGCCCCTTCACCCACGAGTGCCTCTACCACGCGTGGACCCGAGAGCTGCAGGCCGCAAGCCAGGGCCAAGCCAGCCTGGAGCAGGCCCTGGCAGCGGCCGCCGAGCCCGTGACCTTCTGGTCCCAACTCGAGACCGCGGGTCCCGGCCAGCCCGAGCGGGTATGGGGAGACTTCTGGTACTTCTGGTGGTTGCACCATCCCCCCGCCACCGAGCAGGCCTGCGACGAGCTCCCCCCCGAGCAGCGCGAGACCTGCCAGCTCGGCACCCGACAGTTCGTGGAGCGCAGCGTGGACCAGGCCCTCCGAGACCCCAGCCAGGCCACCCTGTTGGACCGGAGCTGCCGCGCGGGCTCGCTACCGGAGTTCCTCCCCGGCACCGCAGCACAGCCCGAACCGAATCTCGACGCCGCCGCCCAGCAGGCCCTGGATCGCCTGTGCAGCCAGGGAGCGGAGACCCCCCGCCCGTGGAACCCGGTGTTCCAAGATCGGAGGCCGCGATGAGCCTGCGCCACATCGTGCTGGCGGCAACCGGCCTGTGCCTGGCGGCGTGCAGCTCGGCGCCGGCCGACAAGCTCACCTGGCGCGATGTCTGGAACCTAGTGGTGGTGGACGAGTCGGGCCTGCTGGTGGACGCCCAGCTCATCCGCAGCAACACCGGCCTACTCCGGGGCCAGGGCCACCTGAACATGACCGTGTTCCCCACGCGGGACTCCGCCGTGGTCCTGTACCACAGCGCGCCGCCCCAGGCGGTGACCGTCGATCCGGTCTCCGGCTCGCTGCGGTTGATGCAGAACGGCCTCGAACACAGGGACGACGGCGGCTGGACCCTGAATGTGCGCGAGGGCCGCGAGGCCCTGGACGCCACCTTCCACCTCACCCCCGCCGCACCCGAGATCCCGCCGGTCACCCTGGTGGAAGGCCAGCGTCAGTGGGCGCTGGGCGTGCCCGTGTCCCACGGGCAGGTCACCGGCGCATGGCGGGCGGGACACCAGGGCGGCCTGATCCAGGGACACGGAGTGCTGGTGCGGCAGAACATGGACACCTGGCCCGGGGTAGAGCCCCGCCGCAGCTCCCTGTACCTGATCAGCGCCGATCAAAGCATCGGCGTGGAGATGGTAGGCGAGCGCAGCCTGGCGTGGCTCGCGACCGACGGGGAGGTGCTCACCAGCACCACGGTCACCATGAAACGACAAGGACGCCAGCTCGAGCTCAGCCTCGAGCCCGAGCTGCCGGTGACCGCCAAGATTCGTGTGGGGGTGCGCTCCATCGTGCGCGAGACCTGGGGCCACCTGCTGCCTTTCGAGCGCTGGCTGGTCCGCATCGCGGCTGGGTGGCCCCTACGCAGCTACGAGCGCGGCCGGGCCCAGGTGAGCGTGAGAGGCGAGCCAACCACCACCCCAGCCCTGCTGGTGCACGACCAACCGCCCAGCCCCAAGCGCCGACGGGGCGCCAGGGCGAACGCGGGGGAATAGCGTCCCCGCCCGCGGATGTTAGGGTTCGCACAGCCGTGTCCTCCCCGGATGCGCACGCACTTCCGCTCCCCTCCCCCGCGATCCCCTCCGCCCGAGGAGCCTCTATGCGCCACCTCCTCCCCGGTCTGGCCATCAGCACCGCCCTTCTCATCGCCCCGGCCGCCCAGGCGAAGGACCTCCGCAACCGCTTTGGTGTTGGCTTCAACAACCAGTTCGGCCACGCCAGCTCCCTGTCGGTCCGCTACGGGATCCCCTGGAACAAAGAGGCGATCAACCTACAGATCGAGCTACTGGCGGGGGTGGACCTCGACAGCGATGACACCACCACCGACGCCGTGAGTGCTGGCGCACGGGTGCTGTACGCCGTGGTAGCAGAGGACAACATGAACCTCTACGCGGCCGCTGGCCTGGGCTGGGTCAGCTACGACGGCACCAGCGCGGTGCGACTGCAGCCGGGGCTCTCCGCACAGTTCTTCCTGTTCGGCCTCGAGAACCTGGGGTTCTCGGCGGACTGGGGTATCAGCATCGACGTGGGCAGCCCCAGCGCCGTCTCCAGCTTCACATCGGTGCCCGGCATGGGGCTTCACTACTACTTCTAGCCAGCCCAGCTGCCCCGGCGGCGCAGGCCCAGTAGGCCGCCCAGGAACAAGGCGGGGAACCAGGCGATGCGAGCCGGCGTGGCGCCAGCGCTGCAGCCGCAGTGGTCGCGTCTCACGCCTTCGGCCAGATCCACCCGAACCTCGACGTTCACCGGCCCGTTGCTGGCTTCGTCGGAGCTGAAAGTGAGCTCGCCCGAGTAGCTCTTGCCGGGCTCGAGCCCAGAGGCGTCCACGGTGACCGTCACCAGGTCCGCTCCGGCGCTACCGTCACCCTCGGTGCGGTCGATCTGAAGCCAACTGCTGTCGGTGACCGCGGTCCACTCGAGGCTGCCGGGATTGCAGTTGCCCACCTCGAGCCCCGTGGCCCCGTGGTCGAGGTTGCTGTCCAGCTCGAGCTCCAGCAGGTTGGAGCTGACGCAGAGCTCGGCCTGACCCCACTGCACGATGTCCAGGGGGATGCTCACCGGGTTGTTGGTGGCGCCCGGAGCGTGAATGAGCAGAGCTTGGCTGGGATCGATGCCCGCCGCCAGCGCGGGGTCCAGGGTGACGATCAAGTGGTCGTCCAGGCCGAGCACCTGGCCGTTGGGGTCGTCGGTCTGAACCCAAGGCTCGGCATCGAGGGTGGAGCCTTCGACACCCAGGCTCCAGTAGTAGCCGTCGAAGCCGCTGTTCGACAGGTTGATGGTCACCGTGACCGGTTCGGCGGTGGGCTGATCGATGACGATGGAATCGACGTCGGCCTCGACGGTGGGGTAGCCCACCCGCAGGGTGGGGTCGCCGATCTGGACCATCCCGTAGTACCAGTTGTTGCGCTGGTTGTAGTCGTAGGGCTGGACGGCTTCCCACCACTGCACCATGGCTGTGCCAAAGTCTTCGTACTCCCCCAGCGCCCGGTAGTACGGGGTGCGCTCGAGCATGGAGCCGGTCTTGGTGGAGCCCAGAGCCAGCAGGCCGAACTCGGTGGACATGGCGTAGACGGAGCCCATGTTGGCCGATTCGGCGAAGTTCGCATTGGAGCAGGCGAACAGGTCGTAGAACAGCGCGGTGGTGTCCAAGGGGACCTCGCTGTAGGACATCGTGTCGTAGTTGCCCCGATACACGAAGTAGTGCTCGGTGGGCGACGAGTGCACGAACACCGCGATGTTGTCGTAGTCCTGGGTCAGCCTGGGGATGTAGTCGGACTTGCTGGTGGTGTTGACCTCGGACTCCTGGGTGATGTCCGGGAAGCCCGTCCGGATCTCGTTGCCGTACTCGCCGGCCCAATGGGCCCAGTCGTCATCGACATAGACCAGGGATGAGCCATTGGGCTGGATGTCGCCCCGCCGGTAGGCGTGGTTGCGCTCGAGGTAGGCCTCCATCAGGTCCACCTCGTCGCCCATCCGAGAGCCCACGATCAGCCGGCCCACCCACAGCTCGGGGGCCGCATCGGCCGCGCCGTCGGTGTGTCGATCGAAGATGCCATTGCCGTCGGTGTCTTCCCACGAACCGTCCAGATCCATCAGGGCGAGGTCGGAGGGAAAGACGGCGTAGCCATAGGTGTCATAGTCGTTGAAGAACTCGAACCACTCCATGGGCAGCTCGCCCACCAACAGGGCGCCCTCGAGACCTTCGTCCTCGGCGTACAGCTCGGCGAGGTGCTCCTTGATCTCGGCCGCGGTGCCGCCGCTGGCCGACTCGAGCAGCACGCTGTGCCCGTCGAGGGTGAGGTCTTCCATGTAGACGTCCAGCGCGTCGGAGAGGCGCTCGGCCAGGTTGGACTCGACCATGACCAGCACCCGGCCGCGTTGGGCCAAAGCCCTGTCGGTGGCCCGAGGGTACAACGCCCCCAGGTAGTCCACCACCAGGGGGCCCTCGACGGGCACGCGCTCGGCGTGGCCCTCGGGGGTGATGGGATCGAACTCGAGCTCTGCCGGCCAGGTGGTGACCGGGATCTCATCGAGATCATAGGCCAGGGCCGGCGAGGCGCCGACGAGGGCCAAGACGACAGATGGAGCGAGTGCGGCACGGCAGGGCATGGAACCTCCGGGCGATCATCTTGACCCCGAAGGTGTCCCTGAGCCACCAAAGGTTGCAGCCGAGAGGCCCCCTTTACAGGAACTTGGAGAAAGGGCCCACGATTCCTGTCAGGGCCGAGCCTCGAGCTGTGCGAGCTGAAACTCCAGGGCCGCGTTGCCCGGGTCTTCGGCCAAGGCGCGCTGCAGGGTGGCGCTGGCACCATCGAGGTCGCCATCCTTGGCCTGCACCGCCGCCAACTTGGACATGTACAGGGAGCGGTTGTCGTCCTCGGCCAGCTCCACCGCCATACGCGCGAAGACCACCGCCTCCCGGGCCCGCTGATCCTGGGCTTCGCGGTGGGCCGCGCGGGCGGCGGGATCGGCGGGGGTTGGATCGGGCTCGGCCCCCGCCGCGTACAGCAAGGCGAGGCCCGCCAGAACCTCCGGGTCGTCGGGCTGCCAGCGCAAGGCCTCCCGTAGGGCCCAGGCCGCGAGATCCTCGTGCCCCTGGGCCTCGAAGAGCTGGGCCAGGCCCCGCCAGGCCCCCGCGGACGTGGGATCCTGATCCCGGGCGCGCTGGTACCAGTCGGCGGCCAGGTCCCACAGCCCCATGTCCCTGTAGACATCCCCGAGGTTCACCGCGGCATCCACGTAGTGGGGACGTAGGGCCAAAGCCTGCTCGAGGGCGCCGATGGCGCCTGCGAAGTCGCCCCGGCGGTGCAGCACCACCCCCAGGTTGTTGTGGGCCTCGACGAAGGTCGGCTCCTGACGGCTGAGCACCCGCAGGTGCAGCTCGGCGGCGTGGAGGTCACCGGCCGCGAGGCAAGCGGTGCCCAGGTGCAGGGCGAGCTGGGGATCGCCGGGGGCAAGATCCGATGCGTAGGCGAAAGCCTGCACTGCCTCGTCCGGCCGATCCAGCTGAACCAGCGCCAGCCCCAGGGCGGTCCAGGCATCGGCGCGCCACGGAGCCTGATCGGCACTCACCCTGGCGTGGGGCAGCGCTCTGGTGGCCTGGCGGTCTTCCACCAACAGGGCGGCCAGGCGCACCCGGGCGGCTACGTCGTCGGGATCGCGCTCCACCGCATTGTCGTACTCCTTGATGGCCTGGGGCACCTTGCCCAGGCGGTCGTAGGCCGCCGCCAGGTTGTAGTGGGCCACCGCCAGGGACGGATCGATGCGCAGCGCCGCCCGGTAGGAGGCGATGGCTTCGTCCTCCATGCCCTGGGCTTCGTACGCCAAGCCCAGGTTGCTGTGGGCCTCGGCGAGATCCGGGTAGACGGACAGGGCAAGCCGAAACGACGACGCCGCCGCCTCGGCGTGACCCGAACGGTAGTACTCCAGCCCCCGCCCGTTGTGGAAGCTCGCCCGATACGAGTCGCAGCCCACGCCGAGCAGGGCGTGGGCCACGAGGACGAGAAGACCAAAACGAAGACGCATCAGATGTGGCAGTCTACAGCCAGCTGCCCGGATTGGAGTTCATGTTGTCGGCGGCGCGCACCGTCATGTCCGGACCGATGTGGTAGATGGTCGGGATGTACATGTCGGCCTCGTAGACAAAGGGGATGTCGCTCCACGAGTCGTAGTCGCTGGCGGTCAGGCCCAGCACCGGGATGGTTGTCATGCCGGTGCTGTTGGCCCACTGCTGGAGGTCCTGTTGACTGGGGTAGTCCCCCTGGTTGTCCTCGCTCCACACCGACATGTACTGGAAGCCACGGTCACCGTACGAGTTCTGAATCTGCTGGGCCCCACGGGCCTCGGTTTGACAACTGGGTCACCAGAAGGCGCCAAACTCGATGGTGATGTGCTGCCCGCAGAACGAGTACAGATCGACGTTCTCGCCGTGTTGATCCCGCAGGGTGAAGTTCGCGACCACGTCGCCCACGTCGTAGTAGTCCCAGTTGTGGCCGCTGTAGCTGCCGCGGCCGCTGGGGTTGGTGGGTGTAGCGGTGCCGTTCTCGCAGTAGCCCACGTTGTAGCCGCCGGTGTAGACGTGACTGTACCGGTACATCGGGTTGGTCTCGTCGCTCACCTCGTCGCCGTCGTCGAACCCGTCGCCGTCGCTGTCAGCATCGAAGGGGTCGGTGCCGTAGATGGCCTCTTCCGCGTTGGTCAGGCCGTCACCGTCGTCGTCCGCGTCGGGATCGGTGTCGGTGTCGGTGTCGGCATCGCCGTCAGCGTCGGCATCCGTGTCGCTGTCCGCGTCGGTGTCGGTGTCGGTGTCGCCCTCGGTGGGATCACCGGAGTCGTCAGGCTTGTCGTTGACATCCACGAAGCAGGCTGTGGCCAGGCCACCGGCCAAGGCGAACAACAGAGAAAAGCGCAGGGTTCGCATGGTGCTCTCCTAAGGAACAAAGCCGGAGCCACGGGTGTGACTCCGGCCAGAAGATAACGGGCAACTCGCTACAGATAGGCGCTGGGGTTGGTGCTCCCCGAGTCAGCCGCTACGACCGTCATGGTGCGGTCGATCTGGTAGGCAGAGGGGATGTACATGTCCGCCTCGAACCAGTATACTAGCCCATTGGGGAAGCTGGCTTCGGCGCTGGAATACGTAAGGGCAGGCACGGTGACCATGCCCTTGCCGCTGGCGAAGGACTCGAGCTCGCCCTGGTCGGGAGGCTGCGAGCCCTGGTTGTCGCCGCTCCAGGTGCTGATGTACTGGAAACCCTGGTCAGCGTAGGTGTCTTGCGTGTTTTGGGCCGTACCGGCCTCAGAAGCGCAAGAGGGTCACCAGAATGCCCCGCTGGTCAGCACAATGTGCTGGCCGCAGAACGAGTACAGGTCCACGTACTCGCCGTGCTGGTCCATCAGGCTGAAGTTTTCGACCACGTCGCCGACCTGGTAGCAGGTCCAGTTGTAGGTGCTGCCGCCATGCTGGAAGCTGCAGGCGCCCGTAGGGCCGGTGGGGACCGGAGGGACGTCGCAGTAGCCCACGTTGTAGCCACCGGTGTAGGTGTGGCTGTACTCGTACATGGGGTTGGTACCCGCGTCGACTTCGTCACCGTCGAGGTAGGTATCGCCGTCGGTGTCATCGACCAGCGGATCGGTGCCGTGGTCGGCTTCTTCACCGTCTTCGAGACCGTCGGAGTCCGAGTCGGCCATGGTGGGATCGGTACCAAGCCCGAGCTCTTCCTCGAAGGTGAGCCCGTCGCCGTCCAGGTCGGAGGCGCCAGTATCGGTCTCTCCCGAGTCGTCGGGCTTGTCGTCGGTGCCAAAGAAGCAGGCCGTGGGAAGGCTGCTGGCGAGAATGAACACGATGGGAAGATGTGGTCCGCGCATGTAGTTCTCCAGAGAGCAAAAAATCCGGAGCCACGGGCTGTGACTCCGGCTTGTTGAAGGGATGTGACCTACTTGCTCAAGTAGCCGCTGGGGTCGGTGCTCCCCGCGTCGGCCGCCACGATGGTCATGGAGCTGTCGATCTGGTAGGCGGAGGGGATGTACATGTCCGCTTCCCAGTAGTAGGCCGGGCTATCGAGGGACACCTGGTCCTCGGCGGTGAATCCGAGGGCCGGGACCGTGGTCATGCCCTTACCGCTGGCCCAGGAGGACAGGTCCGACTCGTCGGGCGGGTTGCCCTGGTTGTCGGCGGTCCAAGTGGTGATGTACTGGAAACCCTGATCGGCGTAGG